>OIWO01000009.1_pt1 | contig 246787 bp, 234 predicted proteins | sample 1587641 | NCBI WGS metagenome assembly OIWO01 (sample SAMEA3888924, study PRJEB22519) | human gut metagenome | biome: human gut; feature: human-associated habitat; material: faeces | place: Denmark | collected 2010
AATCGGAGTTCTTCGTGATATCTAAGCATTTCACCGCTACACCACGAATTCCGCCTGCCTCAACTGCACTCAAGATATCCAGTATCAACTGCAATTTTACGGTTGAGCCGCAAACTTTCACAACTGACTTAAACATCCATCTACGCTCCCTTTAAACCCAATAAATCCGGATAACGCTCGGATCCTCCGTATTACCGCGGCTGCTGGCACGGAGTTAGCCGATCCTTATTCATAAAGTACATGCAAACGGGTATGCATACCCGACTTTATTCCTTTATAAAAGAAGTTTACAACCCATAGGGCAGTCATCCTTCACGCTACTTGGCTGGTTCAGGCTCTCGCCCATTGACCAATATTCCTCACTGCTGCCTCCCGTAGGAGTTTGGACCGTGTCTCAGTTCCAATGTGGGGGACCTTCCTCTCAGAACCCCTATCCATCGAAGACTAGGTGGGCCGTTACCCCGCCTACTATCTAATGGAACGCATCCCCATCGTCTACCGGAATACCTTTAATCATGTGAACATGCGGACTCATGATGCCATCTTGTATTAATCTTCCTTTCAGAAGGCTGTCCAAGAGTAGACGGCAGGTTGGATACGTGTTACTCACCCGTGCGCCGGTCGCCATCGGCCTTAGCAAGCTAAGACCATGCTGCCCCTCGACTTGCATGTGTTAAGCCTGTAGCTAGCGTTCATCCTGAGCCAGGATCAAACTCTTCATTGTAAAAGTATTGTTAATCATTCCATATAGGAATGGTTGTTGCTCTGTTCAGGACGCTCGAATTTAAAAAGTATCTATTACCTATTTAATAAGTAATGACGGTTCTTTTTATTTTACCCAAGACCGTTTCTTTTTCAAAAACCAGTCTTGCTCTTGTACTACTTGTATTGTTTATGTAAATCTCTTCAAAGATCGCTTCTTTTATGTCGGCTTTCTTTTCAGGAAAGCGGATGCAAAGGTAAAAACTTTTAAGTATATCTTCCAAATATTTTCGGAAGTTTTTTTTTCATCTTTCCTTTTTCCCGTCATCTCTCTTGCGAAAGGGAGAACAAAGGAAAGGTTGTTTTACCGACCCGGATTCAAGAAAAGTGTCAACCAACGCTGCTTACTTTTTGAAAGCGGGTGCAAAGGTAAGAACTTTATTTCATATCTTCCAAATATTTCCGGAAGTTTTTTTTTCATTCTGCTTTTTCAAAGGGGAATTCCAGAAAGAAACAAGCCCCAAGCAGAAGAAATAGGTAAGAGTTCCTACGCCGTTCCTGTCAGAATGTCAATACATCGCTGCTCCCGTTCTCGAAAGCGGGTGCAAAAGTAGGACTTTATAACATACAAGCCAAATATATAAGGGGATTTTTTCGCGTTTTCCTTAAACATTTTTTATAAAACGCTGATTGACAAATGTGTTGAAGAACATATATTTTTAAGGAGGATGAAAAGCCAGACAAAAGGGACACATTATAATATATGCGCATGCGCGCGAAAGAAAACAGCGGAAAGCTGAAAGAAAATACGGAGATACGGAAGGGCATTGTATGACACCCGGGTCTTGACATGTTCAACACCCGGGTCTCGGCATGTTCGACATCCGGGTCTCGGCACGTTCGACACCCGGGTGTCGGACACAAGAAAAAGGCTAACGGGACAGAACAGAAAAGTAGAAACTGACAATGTGCAGTAAGCATAGGAAAAGTGAATAACTAACAAAAGACTTAATTTTCAAATCAGAATTTGGTTTTCTTTCTTGCAAGTGCAAGATTTTCTTGATAACTTGCACCATATTTCTTTTAATTTTACGTAATACGTTATTACTTGAAACTCAAATTCTAAGAATAATTTATTGGATAGAGAAAAATGACCTTTTTCTTTTCGAGTAAAAAAAATGAAACAGTACCTAATTTTACATCTATTTTAGATTATATGAAATACAAAAAGATCATAGAATTGTTGCCAGCTTACACATTATTTATTTTCCTATTAAGTTCAAACAGTGCATGTAGTAATGGGCAAGCAAGTAATAAACAGACGGAAGACACTGTAACAGATACTATTACAACTTTCGTATACCCCGAAGTACCCACAATGTTGAACACTCCCGAATTACGCGCCGACTATCTGGCACGTCACTATTGGAAGCATGTAAACTTTGCCGATACCAACTACATACATCACCCCGAAGTGACGGAGCAGGCTTGGGTGAATTTTATTGATATATTACAACTAGTACCTGCTCAAACAAGGGATATTGCTTTAAAAACTTTATTTACACAAGCTGAAAAAGAGAAAAAGTGCTATACATATCTGACTTCTCTTGCAGACAAGTACCTGTACGATCCCAACTCACCGATGCGTAATGAAGAACTATACATATCTGTTTTAGATGCCATGTTGCAATCTCCTGTTATGGATAATACAGAAAAAATACGTCCCAAAGCCCGGCGGGAACTGGCACAAAAAAATAGAAAAGGAACTAAAGCATTGGACTTTGTCTATACGCTTGCCAATGGCAGACAAGGCAATTTGTATAGCATAAAGGCTCCCTATACCCTATTATTCATCAACAATCCCGGCTGTCATGCCTGCAGCGAAACGATAGAAACATTGAAACAAAGCCCTTCCATCTGCCAAGCTATCGTACAGAACCAGATGAAAGTCCTTTCCATTTACCCCGATATTGATTTAGAAGAATGGCGGAGACACCTCTCCGATTTTCCTGCAGAATGGATTAATGCCTACGACAAAGAACAAGCAATCGAACTAAAAAGCCTTTACGACTTAAAAGCTATCCCGACTTTATATCTATTGAATAAAAACAAAACTGTATTGTTGAAAGATGTTACAGCTCAAGAAATAGAGGAATACTTACAGAATATTTCTAAAAACACTCCAGAGTGACAAGCTACATAGTATTGTCATACAAAACGCAACAAAGCATCTATTCTCTGATGAAAGATGCTTTGTTGCGTTTTATGTAATAGAGAGTATATTGTCTAAAACATATACATCATTCTATTATCTTTGCATCTTCGATATCATCATCACTCTTGCTGCCGGCAACAGGTGCTTTAGGACGAAGACGGGTAAATTTGAACCAGTTTATCAATTCCGAAACCGCATAGACCAGACTGGTGATTCCGATAATGATAAACGCCGTGGAACGCACGCCCGTAGGATTGAACAGCGCAACCAGCCCGGCCAGCAATATAGCCACCGGAACAACGTAGAATCCGCCCGGCACAGGCGTCCATCTGCGGGCAGCCGACAGCGAGGCTATCTGCTGCACACCACCCATCACGAGGATAAAGCCCAGCACGAACGTCAGCAAATCGGCAAAAAAGCCCGGCATAATAACCAGCCATAGTCCAAATAACAGGCTTCCTATCCCCTCGATAGGAAATCGGCGGCGCACTTCTGCATTTTGAGCATAATATCCTATAATACTAATAAGCGAAGGCACAAGGAAAATGACGCCAATCGTTATCACAAAATAATCACCGGCCTGATTGGGAAACATCACCAGCACCAAACCGATTACCAGCGCACACACAGCGCGCAAAAACGAATAACTTAATCCTTTCATGAGTCTTTGATTTTTTGCGAAGATACATTATTTATCCGAACAACCTCGCATGATAATACTGAAAAATCAATTTACATTGAGCCAGGCATTCAAGTCTTCGGCTATAAAAAGCCAATACAACAATAAAACAATGGCAATAATCACACCTATAGTAATCAGATGTTTCCGTTTCATAGTCCGTTCCTTTCTTTTTTATAGTAAATAATAGTATCCGCCATAAACAACAAAACTTTAAGAAAAAAGTTCTCATAAGAAAAAAAAGAAAGATTTGCTTTGATTATTAAAACAATGTGCTTATATTTGCCTCGGTCAAAAATAAAAAAGATAATGAAAACAATGTTCGTAAATACATATTGGTGGTGGCATCCGTTACAACTCCGACAGTCGTAAGGGAGCAGTGCTCGTATGTATATATGTAATATGATAGATATAAAAAGAGCCCTGTCGCACCAAGCGACGGGGCTCTTTTATTTAAACGATGTATATAGCTAACAGTTCGCAACCGGTAACTGGCAGCTAATAATTAAATAATAAAATAATATGGTTAGTTTCTTAGTTGACAAAGAAGGTTATTACGGAGAATTCGGCGGAGCATACGTTCCCGAAATACTCCACAGGTGTGTAGAGGAATTGCAGAAAACCTATCTCGAAGTCCTGCAAAGTAAAGATTTCAAGCAGGAATACGACCGGTTGCTACGCGACTACGTAGGACGTCCCTCACCGCTCTACCAGGCACGGCGCCTGTCGGAAAAGTACGGTTGCCGGATTTACCTGAAACGGGAAGACCTGAATCATACCGGCGCACACAAAATCAACAATACCATCGGGCAGATTCTGCTGGCACGCCGTATGGGCAAACGCCGCATCATAGCCGAAACAGGTGCCGGACAGCACGGCGTTGCCACCGCTACCGTATGTGCACTGATGAACATGGAATGCATCGTATATATGGGCAAGACCGATGCGGAACGCCAGCACGTCAACGTAGAGAAGATGAAGATGCTGGGTGCAACCGTAGTGCCCGTGACCAGCGGAAACATGACCTTAAAGGATGCCACCAACGAAGCCATACGCGACTGGTGCTGCCACCCCGCCGACACCTACTACATCATCGGCTCCACCGTAGGCCCGCATCCCTACCCCGATATGGTGGCACGCCTGCAATCGGTCATCAGCGAGGAAATCAAAAAACAACTCATGGAAAAAGAAGGACGCGAGTCTCCGGACTATCTCATAGCCTGCGTAGGCGGTGGAAGCAATGCTGCCGGAACCATCTACCACTATGTGGACAACCGCCAGGTACAGATTGTCCTTGCCGAAGCCGGAGGCAAAGGGATAGAAACAGGAATGACTGCCGCTACCATTGCCTTAGGCAAATTGGGCATTATTCATGGAGCACGCACCTACGTTATCCAAAATGAAGATGGGCAGATTGAAGAGCCTTACTCCATCTCCGCCGGACTGGATTATCCGGGCATCGGCCCCATGCACGCCAACCTTGCCGCACAAAAGCGCGCCATCGTTCTCTCCGTAAATGACGACGAGGCCATCCGCGCCGCCTACGAACTGACTAAGCTCGAAGGCATCATCCCCGCATTGGAAAGCGCCCACGCCCTCGGTGCGCTGAAGAAGCTGAACTTCAAAACCGATGATGTGGTGGTACTGACCGTTTCGGGACGGGGGGATAAGGATGTAGAAACGTATTTGATGTATAAAGAATAAAATACAAAATATGAAGTATGATTATCAGACAGTGAGCCGCACGATACTCGGCGACTTACATACACCCGTAAGCACGTATCTGAAGGTGCGCGACATTTTTCCTCAAAGCGCACTCATGGAGAGTTCCGACTATCATGGCAGTGAAAACAACCGCTCATTCATCGGACTTTGCCCGGTAGCAAGCGTCAGTATAGACCACGGTGTTGCCGTGTTCTGTCTGCCCGACGGCACACGTGAGGAACATCCCGTTACCGAAGAATACCATGCGGAAAATGCGTTACGCGATTTCCTCAACCGCTTTCACGTGGAAGGAGAATACAGCGACTATTGCGGTCTGTACGGTTACACATCTTTCAATGCCGTACGCTATTTTGAGAACATCGCCGTAAAAGACAGTCGCGAAGCCACCAACGATGCACCGGATATACTATACATACTATATAAGTATCTTATTGTCTTTAATGACTTCAAAAATGAAATGCTGTTACTGGAAATGCTTGCTCCCGATGAGAAGAGCGAACTGGACAAGGTGCAGAAAGCCATTCACAACCGCAACTACACAGCCTATGACTTCCGTGCTGTTGGCGAAACCACTTCTTCACTGACCGATGAGGAACACAAAGCCAATATCCGCCGAGGAATAGCCCACTGCATGCGGGGAGATGTTTTCCAAATAGTCCTCTCCCGCCGTTTCGAACAACGTTTCGTAGGCGACGACTTCAAGCTTTACCGTGCTTTGCGCAGCATCAACCCATCTCCATATCTGTTTTACTTTGATTTCGGCGGTTTCCGTATCTTCGGCTCTTCTCCCGAAACGCACTGCCGCATTGAAGGCCGCCATGCCTATATAGATCCCATCGCCGGCACTGCCAAGCGTACCGGAAATCCGGAACAGGATGCTGCAAATGCCCGGTACCTGCAAGACGACCCCAAAGAAAATGCAGAGCACGTGATGCTGGTAGACCTTGCCCGCAACGACCTCAGCCGCAACTGCCATGACGTAAAAGTGGACTTTTACAAAGAGATGCAATATTACAGTCACGTCATTCACCTCGTGAGCCGTGTCAGCGGTACGCTGAACAGTGATACAGACTCTATCAGGACATTTATCGATACCTTCCCGGCCGGAACCTTGAGCGGCGCACCGAAAGTTCGCGCCATGCAGCTTATCAGCGAACTGGAGCCGCATAACCGTGGCGCATACGGCGGCTGTATCGGATTCATCGGCTTGAACGGCAGCCTGAACCAGGCTATCACCATCCGTACATTCGTCAGCCGCAACGGGATGTTATGGTTTCAGGCAGGCGGAGGCATCGTAGCCAAAAGTAATGCCGAATACGAGCTGCAAGAGGTGAACAACAAACTGGGAGCATTGAAAAAGGCAATTGCCATGGCGGAGAATTCCCTGTAAAACAGAAAATCGGCCAATTGTATAAATCAACAAGAGTATCAAAAGTAAATTAATCAAACAGTTAATAACAATGGTAGTAATCATAGACAATTATGACTCCTTCACCTATAACCTTGCGCACTTGGTGAAAGAACTCGGCGTAGCGGTAGATGTACTGCGCAATGACCAATTCAGCATAGAAGAATTGGAACAATACGATAAAATCATCCTTTCACCCGGTCCCGGTGTGCCCGAAGAAGCAGGATTACTGCTGGATGTAATACGCACCTACGCAGGCAAGAAACCAATACTGGGCGTATGCCTGGGAGAACAAGCCATCGGACAGGCATTCGGTGGGAAGTTAGTCAACCTCAGCACAGTGTTTCATGGTGTACAGACCATGATACGGCTGACAGAACCGGATTACATTTTCCGGGGATTACCCGAAGAAATAGCCGTAGGACGCTATCACTCCTGGGTAGTAGATACTGAAAAACTGCCCGAAACGCTTGCCGTTACAGCTATCAGTCCCGAAGGGCAGATTATGGCGTTGAAACATCGGGAGTATGATGTCCGAGGCATCCAGTTTCATCCGGAATCCGTGCTTACCCCGGACGGGAAGCAGATTATGAAGAACTGGCTGGAAGAATAACCTATTTTTAAACCACAAACTTAATCAGATGAAAACAATATTACCCCGGCTCTTCAATCATGAAGAACTCACTGCAGAAGAAAGCAAACAAATCCTGCTTAACATCAGCCGGGAGATGTATTCCGAAGCACAGATAGCCGCACTGCTCACGGTCTTTCAGATGCGCAGCATCACAGTAGACGAGCTGGCAGGCTTTCGCGAAGCACTTATGGAGACGCGCATTCCGATAGACTTTGCGCCTTACCGCCCCATTGATATCGTAGGTACAGGCGGTGACGGGAAGAACACCTTCAACATCTCCACCTGCGCCAGTTTCGTTGTGGCAGGGGCAGGTTATAAAGTAGCCAAACATGGCAACTACGGTGCTACTTCCGTCAGTGGAGCAAGCAACGTAATAGAACAGCATGGCGTGCGCTTCACCAACAATCCCGACATATTGAAACGAAGCATGGAAGAGTGTAACATAGCCTACCTGCACGCCCAACTGTTCAATCCAGCCATGAAATTCGTAGGTCCTGTCCGCAAAGCCTTGGGAGTACGCACACTGTTCAACTTGCTGGGACCGCTGGTAAACCCGTGTCAGCCCGCCTATCAGCTATTGGGCGTAGCCGACCTCGCGCAAATGCGTCTCTATACGAACGTTTTCTACAGACTCGGCATCGACTTTGCCGTAGTCAATAGTCTGGACAATTACGATGAAATCTCACTGACCGATGAATTCAAAGTGATGACACGTCATTATGAACGCATCTATCGCCCACAAGCTCTCGGTTTCAGCGCAGTACGTCCCGAAGAACTTTCCGGCGGAGCCTGCAAGGAAGATGCGGCACGTATCTTCGACAATATCCTGAACAACCGCGCAGAAGCTGCCCAAACTCAATGTGTCATTGTCAATGCCGCCTTCGCCATTCAGGTCATGGAACCGGAAAAGGAGATTGAAGAGTGTATTGCCATAGCCCGCGAATCGCTGGAAAGCGGACGGGCACTGAAAACATTGAAAAAGTTTATAGAAATTAACCAGTAAGGGATGAGGTGCGAAAAGGTATCTATAGCCATATCACGTAACTCTTCACAAAAACAACCATGAAAGATATTTTATCAGAAATCATCGCTCATAAACGAATTGAAATAGAACTGCAAAAGCAAGCCGTCTCCCTCGAAAAGTTACAGGAAGAGGTTGCCGCCATGATGCAGAAAGACGCCACTACCGGAACTTCTGTAACCATACCCGTCCGCAGCATGAAACAGGCACTTGCTTCCTCACCCACGGGAATCATTGCCGAGTTCAAACGCCGTTCTCCTTCGAAAGGATGGATACACGAGGCGGCCCGTGCCGAAGAAATACCCGCTGCATACGAAACAGCCGGTGCTTCCGCTATCTCTATCCTTACGGATGAAAAATTCTTTGGCGGTTCGCTGCAAGATATATGCATGGCACGCCCACTGGTCGGTATTCCTATCTTGCGAAAGGATTTCATCATCGATGAATACCAACTGCTCCAAGCACGTAACGTAGGGGCTGATGCAGTATTGCTTATCGCCGCTTGCCTGACACAAGAAGAATGTGCCACCCTTACCGCCCGGGCACATATCCTGGGATTGGAAGTGCTACTCGAAATCCACACTTTCTCCGAACTCGCTTATATAAATGAGGATGTGGATATGGTAGGCGTCAACAACCGTAACCTCGGCACATTCGTCACCGATGTGGAAAACTCTTTCCATATAGCCGAAGAACTCCGGCAGATACTGGCCACAACCCAGGATTCTTCCGACAGCCCAAGCCTGCCGCTACTTGTTTCGGAAAGCGGAATTTCACATCCCGAAACCATTTGCCGGCTACGCACTGCAGGTTTCCGCGGCTTCCTTATCGGAGAAACCTTTATGAAAACCCATCGGCCGGAAGATGCATTAAAAGATTTCATTTCTCCACTCTGTTCCTGAAAATAAAGTATTAATTACATAAATCATTAAAGAAAATGGCTCCTCTTATCATCAAAGTATGTGGCATGACCGAAGCGGAAAACATCCGCAATGTAGAACAACTGGATGTAGATATGATAGGCTTTATCTTCTATCCCAACTCTCCCCGTTGCCTGTGCGAGATACCGGCATATCTTCCGGTTCGTGCAAAGCGCGTGGGAGTCTTCGTCAATGAAAGCAAGGAAACCATCCTGATGTACACCGACCGTTTTGCACTGGACTACATCCAGCTTCATGGCAGCGAGTCGCCCGGATATTGCCGTTCCTTACGCAGCAGCGGTCTGCACCTCATCAAGGCATTTTCCATTTCACAGTCAAAAGACCTGGCAACCGTTTCCGCTTACAAAGGATTATGCGATTATTACCTCTTTGATGCCAAGACATCACTGTATGGCGGCTCCGGTAACCAGTTCGACTGGAACCTGCTACACCGTTACAGCGGAATGACGCCTTTTCTGCTCAGCGGCGGAATCAACCCTTACAGCATTAAAGCAATCAGGGAGTTTCATCACCCCAAATTAGCCGGTATCGACATCAACAGCCGCTTTGAAACGGCTCCGGGACAAAAAGATGTGGAACGCATCGGAAAATTCCTCCAGGCAATAAGAACCGGTGAAACTGCCGGCTGACGACACAACCGCGGACCAGCAGACAACGTAACCTTCAATAATAAATCTGTAATAACAAACTCATTATGAATCGTATCAACCAACTCTTCCAAGACACCCCCCAAGACCTGCTGTCTATCTATTTTTGTGCCGGCTGCCCCACACTCGACGGTACAGCCGATGTAATCCGTATACTCGAAAAGAACGGAGTGAACATGATAGAAATCGGTATCCCCTTCAGCGACCCGATGGCAGACGGCATCGTCATTCAAGATGCCGCCACCCGCGCCCTACGCAACGGAATGTCTCTCCGCATCCTCTTTGAGCAGTTACAGGACATCCGCCGTGATGTCCGTATCCCGTTGATATTAATGGGTTATCTCAATCCGATTATACACTTCGGTTTTGAGGCTTTCTGCCGGAAATGTACGGAATGCGGCATCGACGGCGTAATCATTCCCGACCTGCCTTTCAGGGAATACGAAGAAAATTATAAGGCCGTCGCACAGAAATACGACATCCGGGTCATCATGCTCATCACCCCCGAAACCAGCGAGAAGCGCATCCGCGAAATAGATGCTCATACCGACGGATTCATCTATATGGTATCATCGGCAGCCACCACCGGCGCGCAGAAAGATTTCGACGCCCGGAAACAAGTCTATTTCAAGAAGATTCAAGATATGAACCTGCGCAATCCACGCATGGTAGGTTTCGGCATCAGTAACCGGCAGACGTTCGATACAGCCTGCTCCCATGCGTCCGGAGCCATCATCGGAAGCCGCTTCGTTACCCTGCTCAACGAATATAAAGGAAACGCACAAAAAGCCATCTCACATCTGAAAGAAGATTTGGGTAAAAGCAGTAAAGCGGTAGAACAGTAAGACAACTAAAATTCCATTTTTTTGCGTATCTCTGTGAATAATATGAAGATAAGCTACATTTCAGCATAAAAAATGGACAAGTTCATTTTATTCTGTTATCGGTTTACATTATCTTTGTGCCCGAAAAAAAGAAAAACGAGATATTTATGAAAGCAGATTATCCTTCCGTTCTCTTGATTTACACCGGCGGAACTATCGGAATGATAGAAAATCCGGAAACAGGTGCACTGGAAAATTTCAATTTCGCCCACCTGCTCAAGCATGTTCCCGAATTGAAGCGCTTCAACTATCACATCTCGTCCTATCAGTTCGAGCCGCCTATCGACTCCTCTGACATGGAACCTTCCCTATGGGCCAAAATTGTCGCGATTATAAATGACAATTACGAAAGCTTCGACGGCTTTGTCATCCTGCACGGAACCGACACTATGGCATATACGGCATCAGCACTCAGCTTCATGCTCGAAAACCTTGCGAAGCCGGTTATCCTTACCGGTTCGCAGCTACCCATCGGGACATTGCGCACGGACGGAAAGGAAAATCTGATTACTTCCATTGAAATAGCCGCTGCCAAACGTCCGGACGGCACAGCCCTTGTCCCCGAAGTGTGCATCTTCTTTGAAAATGAGCTGATGCGCGGCAACCGGACTACCAAAATCAATGCCGAAAATTTCAACGCTTTCCGCTCTTTCAACTACCCCGCTCTGGCAAAGGCAGGAATCCATATCCGTTACAACGAACACATCATCCGTCGCCCCGACCCTGCACGACCGATGAAACCGCATTATCTTTTCGACACCAACGTTGTAGTCCTCACCCTGTTTCCGGGCATTCAGGAAAGCATCATCGATTCTGTACTTCACGTACCGGGATTGAAAGCAGTGGTTCTCAAGACATTCGGTTCCGGCAATGCACCGCAAAAGGACTGGTTCATCCGGCAACTGAAGGACGCAACAGAACGAGGCATCGTCATCGTCAACATTACCCAATGCCAAAGCGGTGGTGTTGAGATGGGACGCTACGAAACCGGACTGCATCTGCTCGAAGCCGGCGTTATCAGCGGCTACGACAGTACGCCCGAATGCGCTGTTACCAAACTCATGTTTCTGCTTGGGCACGGACTTAGCCAAGCGGAAATCCGTCGCCGGATGAATTCGGATTTGGCTGGGGAAATTACCAAAGAGTAATTTCCTCTTTTCTTTTTCTTTCTCTTTACTCCCTTCCAAACTTCTCCTCTTTATTCATTCCGGACAACATTTACAAGTTTTCAAAACGGACAGATAGTCAGATTTAACAAAATATCCACCTATTTTTATCAAAAAAGACAATTTTTCCAAGTAACAATCCGAATATTATAGCTATCTTTGCCACATACGCAACTAAAAGTTGAATATTTTATCCAACAAGCAAACAAGACATAAAAACATTATAGATTAGCTTATGGAATTATTCTACCGTTTTTCAGTCGTGACAGCCATTGTCGGCACTTTGGCACTTTCCAGTTGTACGGACGATGTGTACGATCCTGAAAGGGGCATCCGGACAGAACCGAAAGAAAATCCCTTGGGAGAAGACTTTACCGCCCCCGACGGTTTTAACTGGTCCATGATCAACACCGTAAATCTGAACGTTGAAATAAACGACGAATTTGACGGACTATATAAGTATCTTATTGAAATCTTTACCGCCAACCCGATATCCGAGGTAAGCGCTGCCCCCATTGCGGTGGGTACCGCCAACAAGAACGGAAATTACAGCGCGGAAATCAACGTCTCCAAAGCCATAACAAGACTATTTATCCGTCAGACCGACCCCAGGCAACGCAAAGAAGTATACGAATACAGTATCCCTGAAAACGGAGGTATATTGGAGTGTAAACTGTACCATGTTTCAAACGGTACAAGGACAAGAGCCGCAAACAAGACTGCCGGTAATTCTCATTCGGCATTCGAAGCGGCGCAGGCAGCCGGAATAACGGAAATCGCCGATAGAGAATATAAGGAAGCGGAAGTGACACCAGCCGTTCCAAGTGTATCGGATGGTTACATTGACCCTTGGAATACAGGCACACTTGCCAACGGAGCCAAGTATATCATAGGAAAAGAATACACAGCGGATTCTCCTTATACCATCCAGCTAAAAACGAACAGCGGCAGAGCAACTGTATTCGTACAGGGCATCTGGAAATTAAACGGCTGGAGCAGCCTAAATTCAAACCTCGATATATATGTAATGGACGGAGGCAGAATCATTGCAAACAATCTCACCATCGGTAATGAAAACACCCTTACCCTGCAACATGACGGCAGCCTCGAATGCACTTCTCTCAGTTTAGGATGTCCCACCAAGAATTTCGGTACTATTTCAGCCAATGGAAACCTGACAATGAATCTTGGCAAGCAACCGGAACTATTCAACGCAGGCAAAATCGAAGTCGCTGACAAAATCACCATCAACGGCAGCAACGTCATCAATCACGGCACATTAAACGCCCATGAACTCAACTTCATCGATGCCAGGATTTTGAATAAGGCCGACTTAAACAGTGCTACCGATATAAAGCTCAATGGCGGTCGGCTATTCAATTACGGCAGTGTCAAGTTCGATGAAACTGACGGTGAGACAGGAACCAACAACTCCACCGCAACCGTCATCGTCAACCATTATGAGGCCCGGATAAGCGGCTATGAAATAGAGGGTGGCCTGTCTGTGTACAACGATGGCTTCATCGAAACGTCCAAATTTACAAACTCATCGTCCGATGTCCTATACAACAGTTGCACCGTTATTGTGAAAAAGGAATTCAAGTTCAGAAACGTAACATTAAACAAGGGATCCATTACCGCCGGCCGTGCCAACGAAACTGACACAGAGTGGCTGCCCGTACCCGAAATAGAAAGCCAGACCGACGCCAAATTCACGCTGATAGACGGCTCCATGATTAAAGCCAGAGAGTTCGAAGTAAAACGTGGTGACGTCATTTTCCGGGCAGTGAATGTCACCAACAATGACAAGTCGATGATTAAGGTCGGAAAAATTAAATTCGAAGAACCCACCAACGTCCAATTATTAAGCAACAATCTGGTCATAGAAGGAAAAATAGAGGGGCCGAGCCAGTATCACCCGTTTAAGAAGAACGAAAGCGTCAACACCGGTTATGATGAATCCAAATACACCATTGAGACTTGCGGCGGAATCTATGACGAAGGCAATAAGGGTGAAGAAGAGAAAGACCCCGACTTCCCCATCGAAATCAAAGACAGCGATGTGTATACGTTTGCTTTTGAGGACAATTGGCCTGCATACGGCGATTTTGACATGAACGACCTCGTAATCGTAATGTCCGGAAAAGAACTGCAAGTAGATAAAAACGGTATAGTGACACGCCTCAGAATGACACTTGAACTGCGAGCCGCAGGTGCAGCCAAAACATTGGGAGCAGGTGTCCGCTTCACTAAACTCTCCCAAGCTATGAAGCCCGATAAGTTCAGAACCAATGGAAAAGACGTATCATTCGAGAATAAGCAGAACATCCCCACTTATCTCCTCTTCAATGATGCATGCACCGAATTGTGGGGAAGCCAGTATACCGGTACTGAAAAGCGTATCAATACCCTTGAAAACGGACCGTTCAAAAAGGATACCAAGGAATATAACATTATCATGGAATTTCCCGTCTCCGCCAATGTAAAGCCGGAAGACCTGAATATCAACAATATTGATGTTTTCACCATCACAGCTCCCGCCACAACCAAAAGGAAACGTACGGAAGTACACGTAGCGGGGTTTGCTCCGACAGACTTGGGCGGCACTCATTACTTCAATAGCGGTAATGACGACTCGTCTGTTGCCGAAAACAGATATTATCTCAGCAAAGAGAACCTTGCTTGGGCAGTCGTAATCCCTCAAGAATTTGCATGGCCTACCGAGAACAGGAAAATCACTATGGTATATGATAAGTTCCGGTCATGGATTACCACCGGCGGACAACAAGGCAACGACTGGTATCAGTCACACAACAAAGACGTATATCCTATTGAAAATTTGACTCCGCTCAATAAGGACTGAAATATGGCCAACCTATACGGTAACCCGAAAAATGTGAAGAAATATACTGGCAAACATATTCTCACATTTTCTCTCACTTTGCCGTTAAAGCAGGTTAACAAGTATTCATTGTCGTTAGTAATCGGACGAGTTTAATAAAAACAATAGCTGTTTTTGTTACTACATTAGGAATAAACAAAGCAACAACGCTATAATAAACAGAACAATGAAAAAAATCTTATTGGTTGATGACAAAGCCACCATAGGCCGCGTACTCAAGATTTATTTAGGGACAGAATACGACCTGGAATATTTTGAAAGCCCTCTAAAGGCTCTTGAGTGGCTTAACGAAGGTAATGTCCCCGACCTTATCATCTCTGACATTCACATGCCCCACATGCGCGGCAATGAATTCCTGTACTATCTGAAAGGGAACGAGCTGTTCAAGCATATTCCTGTAGTGATGCTCTCCAGTGAAGAAAGTACCGTCGAACGCATCCAGTTGCTCGAAGCCGGAGCGGCAGATTACATACTCAAGCCATTCAACCCGTTGGAACTCAGGGCACGCATCAAGAAATACATCTGAAAAAGAACTGAAAGGAAGATATGCTATATTATATCTACATAGGAAACAGCCAGACTGCCATCGACCACCTGAACAAGGTTACAAATGGCATGTTCGTTGCTGTCTCCGGTGCCCGTAAAGCTGCCAAAATCATAGACGGCATCCGCGAACGGTATAACACATCCATCCTTTACGAGCAAACCGACACAGAAAAGGATTGCCTTGACATCACCAACCTTCGCAAAAGATTTCCACGCGTATACATAATACTTATCACCGAAGGATTGCCGGCAGAAGCCCGCAAAGCCTATCTGCAGGCAGGCGTCAATAATACACTGCCGCCACAAGCCGATGAAACGAGCATCCACCGAATGACCCAGTTCCTGCAAGTACGTCAAAAGCATAAAATGCAGGAATTCAGCCAAAGCCACCGAAAGATGCTTAACACATTTCATCTGCCCGCATGGAAACGTGCGTTCGACATTTTGTTTGCCATATGCGCCCTGATAATACTATCTCCGTTACTTATCGGCACAGCCATTGCCATCCGTCTCGAAAGTAAGGGTAAAGTCATCTATAAGTCGCAACGCGTAGGCAGTAACTACCGGATATTCAACTTCCTGAAGTTCCGCTCCATGTACACCAATGCGGACAAGAAGCTGAAGGAGCTCAATGCCCTCAACCAGTACAAAATGGAAGAAGAAGCGGCAGACGATACTCCCGACATCCGGTTCGACGACCTTACAGGCTCTTCCGATGAAGAAGCAAACTTACTGATTTCTGATGATTTCATCATACCGGAAAAAGATTTTTTCCGGCAAAAGGCCCAATCCAAAGAAAGCCCGTTTGTCAAGATAGAAAACGATCCGCGCGTCACACGCATCGGCCGTTTCATCCGTAAATACAGCATTGACGAACTACCACAACTATTCAATGTCCTGAAAGGCGATATGAGCATCGTAGGCAACCGTCCGCTTCCGCTCTATGAGGCCGAACTGCTGACCAGCGACGCATACATAGACCGCTTCATGGCTCCTTCCGGACTGACCGGGCTCTGGCAAGTCGAAAAGCGTGGCGGAGCCGGTAAGATGTCGGCGGAAGAACGAAAGCAACTGGATATTAAATATGCACAAGAATTCTGTTTCCGGCTGGACATGAAGATACTTCTAAAAACGTTCACCGCTTTTGTACAGAAAGAGAACGTGTAAGTATTAAAACTAAAAAAACAAACAGACAAATGATAAAAGCCCATACACATCCCCTATCATATCTCTGTACAGCTACATTTATTCTGTTCCTGTTGCCCCAGTCCATCCATGCCCAGGCGGACATGACCCGTGAAGAGCGCATCAAAATTCTGGAGGCACTGAAAGAAAGCGATGCCATTCTGGAGAAGAGTATCTCAGGAAGCCAGCTACCGGAAACGCAACACTATATCGAAGGTTTTGATCTGCCGCCCCTTTCCGTATTTATGGATGCCGTCATAGAAAACGCCACTGTAAAGCGGGCACAGTCCCAGGTAGAGCAGGTTAAGAACCAATACCGCATAGAAAAAAGAAACTGGTGGAACTACTTCCGTCTGAACGGAAATTATGCATACGGACGTTACAACGTATTGAACGACAACAGCGATTCCTACAACGACTGGTATCAGTCCACCACAGCCAGTTCCCGGTACACCTTCAACGTAGGAGCCAGCTTCAGTGTAGGTCTCGGCGATTTATTCAACCGCCCGCTCCGGCTGAAGAACTATCGTTACAACATCGAGCAGCTTCAATACACGCAGGAAGAAGTAATGGAAGAACGGCGGCTCAAAGTGCTGGAAGCATATAATAATGTGACGGCGCAACTGGCAACCATCAAAGCCAAAGCGGAGAATGCCGCCCTCTACAACGCTCAGATGAAAATCTCGGAGAACAATTTTATACAAGGTAAAATAGACATCATCTCTCTTTCACTGGAGCGGGCGCGCCGTTCCGGAGCGGTGACTTCCTATGCCGAAGCACGCGTTTCGCTGCATAACGCCATCATTTTACTTGAGATGCTGACAAACGTAAAAATAATCAAAGGGAAATAAAATCTTATGGATATAATACAGTTTATAGCACAATTCTTCTACCGCATCCGTTACTGGCTGTTGTGGGGTGGATTTATTGTCACAGCACTGGTGGCGTACTTCACCCAGTTCCTGCCGTTCAGCTATACTGTAAACAGTAATATCTATGCCGGTGTAACCAATGTTACCAATATTGACGGCAGTAAGATTGAAAACATCAGCAGCACTTTCGACAATCTCATCAACATAGCCAAGTCCAAAAGCACATTGGAGAAGGTCTCTCTCCGCTTGCTTGCCACGAACCTTGTATATGGCGAGGAGTGGCAGGATAATATGTACATCCAGGCAAAACACTACCGCCAACTCCTGCAGCATACACCCAAAGAAGTGCTGGCTTTGGTAGACCGTTCCTCGTTGGACAAAACCGTCGGGAACCTGCAAGCATACCGTCAGGAAAGTGCCGCCAACTTTGTATACTCCATGTTCAGCCGTCCTACGGAGTTTTACAGTTTCCACGCACTCGAGCAGATAACCGTAAAACGTCTGGGCACAAGTGACCTGATAAGCTTTACCTATACAAGTCCCGACCCGGGTATCACCCAAAACACCATCAAGATTTTGGAGGATGAGCTTATCAAAGCATACGAAATACTCCGTTTCAGTGCCACGAACAGTGCCATCGCTTACTTTGAGGAGCAAGTAAGACTTGCCAAAACCAACCTCAACAAAGAAGAAGACAACCTGATGCACTATAATGTAGAGCATTCGGTAATCAACTACGACAATCAGAGTAAAGAGCTGGCGGTAACCAAATACAATCTGGACGACCGTGAGGAACTTGCCCAACGAACCTACAAAAGCGCCGTGGCTCTCCGTCGGATGCTGGAAGATAAAATGGACATCCGCGCCAAGATTATACGCGATAACACGAAGCTGCTCAAAGAACTTGAAAAAGTTACGGAACTGAACCAGAATATCCTGGAGCAGGAAATCTTTTCAACGGATACGGAGCTAAAAGACAATGAACAGTTGCAACGGAACAAAACCGATTTGCAAAGCTCGGAAGACAGAATCAGCCACATTTCCGACAATCTCAACGAATACAATTTCACCAAAGAGGGTGTCGGTATCGATAATATGGTAACAGAATGGCTGATGGCATGTATCAACGAGGCAAAGACAAAGGCCGAACTGAAAGTCCTTCACGAACGCCGGAACGACATCCTGAACCAATATCGGGAATTTGCTCCTGTGGGTACTCAAGTAAAGCGTAAGGAACGTGCCATCGGCATAGCCGAAGACACCTACCGTGAACAGCTCCGCGGACTGTCCGAAGCGCGGCTCCGCCTGCAAAACATAAAAATGACCACTGCCAACCTGCAAATCATCGCTCCGCCCGAGTTCCCGCTTACCGACAACGGCCGTAAGCGCCTGCTCTACGTCGTGGCTGCTCTGATTGCCAGTTTGATATTCATTACTTTCTACTTCCTCATCATTGAACTGACAGACCGAACGCTACGGGATGCCGAACGCAGTCACCGCCTTAGCGGCCTGCCCGTCATCGCCGCATTCAACGGTATCAGCAACCTGAAGTTCCGAGGATTCCTGAAAGCATGCAACCGCCGTGCCGCCGCCTATTCCTGCCATCAGCTCGACAGATACCTGGCAACAGGACGCCCTACCGTCATCAACCTGCTCAGTATGGAAGAGCGGGAAGGTAAAAGTTTTCTGGCCAAATATTTTGCCGACCATTGGGCTTCCGTGGGACTTCGCACCCGTATCGTAAAGCACGATGTCGATTTTGAGACCAACGACCAGAAATACGTCCGGGCACAGCAACTATCCGATTTCTGGCAACTGAACTCCGCCGAGCAGATACCGGACATCATTCTTGTGGAATACCCGTCCATAAGCACTGCCAGCCTGCCTTTGACCGTACTGAAACAAGCCGATGTCAACCTGCTCATAGCCAACGCCTGCCGTTTATGGGGCAAAAACGATGATATCAACCTGAAATCCATTAAAGAAATGCTGGGTGACACTCCGTTATCGCTTTATCTCAACAATGCCGACCGTGAAGTCGTGGAATCGTTCACCGGCGAATTACCGCCCAAGACACCTCTCCACAGCTTCGTCAGCCGATTGTCCCAACTGGGGCTGACCGCTAAAAAAGCTGCTGTAAAATGAGTATCAAGCGAAGTTACATATCATCTCCCGCCTTAACCTTTGCCATACTCTGCATCGGTTTAGGATGTATCGTCGCAGCTACTTTGAAGCAAAATTTAGCGATAGCAGGACTGGTGGCGGCACTGCCCGTCCTCTTGTGCATTCTGATTTTGCATCTTCGCAAACCGGAACGCTTCCTATTCCTGCTATTCATTTTCAATTATTTCTTCACCCCATTGGCGCGTTACAGCCGGCAGGACGGACTCAGCGTACTGTCGGACATCATCTGGTGGAGCGTGCTCCTCATCGTCATCATCCAGACGGCGCTGCACTACCGTTTTCCCTGGAAACGGGCCGTCAACATCCTCACCATAGGGGGTGCCGTACTGGCAGTGTACTGCCTTATGGAAGTCGTCAACCCCACCGCGTCCCTGGAAGCATGGATTTATTCCAGGGGATTCATTTACAATACGTTTCTCGTGTCCCTAATCACGGTACTGCTGGCAACATCCTATAAGCAAATCAGCCGGCTGATATTCCTGTTCTCCATACTTACACTCATCGCCATACTGAAAGGCCTTTGTCAGAAATTCATCGGTTTCGACGCCGTCGAATACAATGCCATGATGGAAAGCGGCATGTACAAGACACACTTGCTGCCCCAGATCACCCGCTACTTCTCCATCTTTACCGATGCGGGGAATTACGGTTCCAACATGGGATTTACCTGCGCGCTGTTCGGTATTGCCGGCTTGTTCTGCAAGAAGTCCAGCCTGAAAGTATATTATTTCTCCATCTCCGCACTCTCATTATACTCCATGTTCATTACAGGTACCCGAGGAGCTATCGTAGTGCCCCTGGGCAGTCTGCTGCTTTTTGCGCTTATCAGCAAGAACATCAAGCTGATGAGCGCTGCCGCAGTGGGAGGAATTTGCATCTATGTTTTCTTCGCATTTACATACGTAGGAGAAAGCAACTACATGATACGGCGCATGCGCACGGCATTCCGTCCCAATAAAGACGCGTCCTATCTGGTAAGAAAGCAGAACCAGAAAAAGCTGGCGGAGTATCTCAGGAACAAACCGTTCGGCGAGGGGCTCGGTCTGGGCGGTGTGGAAGCCCGGAGATTCGGAAGCAGGCTAACAACCACCATTCCCAACGACTCCACCTACGTCAAGATATGGACGGAAACGGGCGTTGTGGGCATTCTCCTTTACCTGCTGATTTATGCGGGCAGCCTGCTATGGGGATGCTACTGCATCATGTTCAAAATAAGGAATGACGAGCTGCGCCACCTGCTCACCGCACTTGCCTGCGGCATATTCGGCATGATGCTCAGCGCCTACGGGAACGCATTCTTCACCCAGTTCCCCACCGGCATTATGATGATTATGTTCCTGGGCATACTGATGAACGGGAAATATATAGACGAACGTCTGACGATTGAAAAACAGCAGGCATTATTAACCACAACTAAAAAAGATTCGACGCTATGATGTCCAACATTTTTAACATATTCAGCATAGACTGGTGGATGGATGAGAGCAACAATGCGCTACAAATGACAGATTCCGTCCTATTCCTGCTGCTGGCTATTCCGGTAGCCTACCTGTTTCTCTGCGCACTCTTCTCGCTCGGAAAGTACAAGAACCCTTATCCGGCGGCAGCCGTACAGCACCGTTTCTTAGTGCTTTTTACCGTATTGCGCAACGGGAAAGAAGTAATTGAATCTGTCAACCGCTTTCTGGATACCCAGCAATACCCGCGCGACAAATACGACGTCGCCATAGCAGCCACCCAACTGCCCGAAGAGGACCTTGTCACCCTGCTGCAAATGCCCGTAAACATCGTAGTGCCCGACAAGGAATATTGCACCAAAGTCTACGCCATCCAGCAGGTTATGGAACGCTACGCTCCCGATGAATACGACCTGATTGTCATCTTCAATTCCGACAACCATATCGTACCGAACGCCCTCAGCATGTTCAACAACGCCTACTACTCCGGTTGCGATTCCATCCAGGCGCACCGCATGGCGGAGAACCTGAATACCAGCATCGCTGTTCTCAATGCCACCAGCGAAGAAATCAACAACAATCTTTTCCGTCTGGCACATACCCGCATGGGCTTTTCCTCGGCTCTCATAGGTTCGGCAATGGCATTCGATTTCGCCATGTTCCACGAACGTGCTCCCAAGCTGAAAGGCTCCGATATAAGCAAGGCGATGGAAACCGTACTGCTGGAGCAGAATATCTACACCGAATATCTGGCGGAAGTGGTATGTTACAGCAAGAAAGAAGATAATGCAGACGGCTACCAGACGCAACGCATCAGTTGGATCCGTTCGCAATATACCAGTACATTCTTTGCGCTGAGGTATCTCCCGCTGGTATTGCTGAAAGGTGAATGGGATTACGCCCTCAAACTTTTTCAGTGGCTGATGCCTTCCCGTTTCCTGCTTATCGCACTAATTCTGCTATGCACGGCAGGCATCACCTTGCTGAACTGGACTTGGGCTCCCAAGTGGTACGTACTGCTTGCAACGCTTATCCTCGCTTTCCTCATGGCACTGCCCGAAGGAGAAGTCAGCCGCCGTCTCCGCAAAGCCCTTTGGGCGCTCCCGGTACTTATGTTTACAGCCGTATTCAGCCATATAAAACGGTTCTTCTATAAAAAGAAATAAGGAGTACACAGCATGAAGATAGCCATAGAAGCCCAACGGATTTTCCGTCCCGACAAGCACGGCATGGATTTCGTAGCACTGGAAACCATCCGCGAATTGCAGAAACGGAACGACGGCAATGAATACTACATTATCGTAGCTCCGGGCAAAGACCATTGCCTGGAAGAATCTGCCAACCTTTCCATTGTGGAAGTGGCGTGTCCCACCTACCCGCTTTGGGAACAGATAGCCCTGCCGTTGGCGGTGAAACGTTTAGGGGCAGACCTGCTGCATTGCACATCCAACACAGCCCCGCTCTGCTGTCCGGTTCCGCTGGTGCTGACACTCCACGACATCATCTATCTGGAACCCCGCCAACAGCGCAGTCCCTCGCTTTATCAGGAAATGGGGTGGCACTACCGCCGCCTCACCGTACCACGGATTCTGAAGAAATGCCGGAAAATCATTACCGTCTCCCACTACGAACGCAACCGCATCCGCGAAACCCTGAACATTCCCGCCGACCGCATTACGACCATCTATAACGGCTATAACAGTCATTTCCGCCCGATGGACGACATAGACATGCAGATAGTAAACCGCTACATCCCCCAAAAAGACTTCCTGTTCTTTCTGGGAAACACGGACCCTAAAAAGAATACGGCGCGGGTGCTGAAAGCCTACAGCCTTTATCTGGAAAAATCGTCCGTAAGGCGTCCGCTGCTCATCGCAGACCTCAACGAAACCTATATAGACAGGCTGCTGCAACAGGAAAATATCAGTAACCGCCTGAAACGGCACCTATTCTATCCCGGCTATATCCACAACGCCGACCTCGCCACGCTGTACAATGCAGCATTCGCTTTCCTCTACCCCTCGCTGCGCGAGAGTTTCGGCATCCCTCTGGTGGAAGCCATGGCTTGCGGCACTCCCGTCATTACGGGAAACACCTCTTCCATGCCCGAAATAGGCGGTCCGGACATACTTGCCGCAGACCCCCGCCAACCGGAAGAAATAGCCGGTGCAGTGCTGCGTCTCGAAAATGAAGACGCGCTCTATCGGCAGCAACGGGAATACGGGCTGCTACGCGCCCGGCAATTCTCGTGGAAAAAGACAGCCGATGAGCTGATTCAAGTATATCAATCGCTCGGCATATAAATGACCTCTGCCCATGAAAACCCTTTTTCTTGTCTTTTACGGATTTCAGGAATACAACGGTATCAGTAAGAAAATCAGATACCAGACGGACGCCCTCAGGCAATGCGGGGCAGATGTACGCACCTGCCACTACGAGGTTGGCAACGACGGCAGCCGGAAGTGGATGATAGACGAAGATGTGCTTGCCGATTTGGGCAAAGGAATACCCGCCAAAATAAAAAAACGGCTCTCGTTCGCCCCTATCCTGCAATACGTTCGCCGGGAAGGCATACAATGCGTATATATCCGCTCCTATCACAACGCCAACCCCTTCACCATACACTTCGTGAGGATGCTGAAAAAGCAGGGTGTAAGAGTGCTGCTGGAGATACCCACATATCCCTATGACCACGAATATTCTTCCGGCATGGAGAAAGTGCAACTGTACACGGACAAACTGTTCCGCCATGCGTTCTGCAGGTACGTCGATTTCATTGTAACCTTCTCCAGCGATGACCGGATATTCGGTCGTCCCACCATCCGCATATCCAACGGAATAGATTTCGCCCGCATCCCCCTGCGCTCTCCCCGGCACGGCACGAGCAAGGAACTCCACCTGATAGGAGTTGCCGAAATCCACTTCTGGCATGGTTTCGACCGGTTGCTGAAAGGCCTGGGAGCATATTACGGCAACAACCCCGAATATAAAGTCTATTTCCATCTGATAGGCAAACCGAGCGGCAGGCGGGAAGAGAAAGACATTGCAACGCTCATCCGCCGGTACTGCTTGCAGCCGTTCGTCACCCTGTACGGAGCAAAGCATGGCGAGGAGTTGGACGCGCTTTTCAACCGGGCAGACTTTGCCATAGGCAGTCTGGCACGGCATCGCAGCGGCATATACAACATCAAGACCCTGAAAAACAGGGAATATGCGGCGCGCGGGTTCGGCTTCGTCTACTCCGAAACGGACGATGATTTCGACCGCATGCCCTACACGCTGAAAGTGCCCGCCGACGAAAGTCCCGTCAGCATTCCCGCCCTGATAGAGTTCTGCCAGCACATGACCGTGACGCCGCGGGAAATAAGAGACTCCATCCGACACCTTTCTTGGGAAGAACAGATGAAAAAAGTGTATGAACAGATTGTCCGAATAAAAAAGTAAAATACCATGCCCGAAGTTTCCGTTATCATCCCCATATACAACACGGCTGCCTACCTGCGCAAGACGCTGGACAGCATTTGCGGCCAGACCCTGAAAGAGCTGGAGATAATCCTTATCGACGACGGTTCTACCGACGGAAGCCGCGGCATCATCGAAGAATACGCGGAACGCGACGCAAGAATCCGGTGGTACGCGCAGCCCAACCAAGGATTATCCGTTGCACGCAACCGAGGATTGCTGCATGCTACCGGCAAGTACATATATTTTATGGACAGTGACGACATATTGGATACACAAGCCCTCCGGCACTGCCATGATTTGTGCGAGAAAAGAGAACTGGACTTCATCTTCTTCGATGCAAAACCGCTGACGGAGTCGGCTGATAGCCAGAACATTCCCAATTATGACAGAAAAGGGAAAATAGACGAATCCATACATTCCGGCATGGAAATGCTGGACTATGAGCTGAGCAACCGCCTGTTCCTCACTTCCGTTTGCCTGTGTATGGTCAATCGCCTGTTCCTGAAAAAATGCTTCACAGGCTTTTATCCCGGCATTATCCACGAAGACCATTCTTTTGCCATGATGATTTATCTGAATGCACAAAGAGTATGCTACGTTCCCAAGGCTTTCTTCGGGCGAAGGATACGTCCCCACTCCATTATGACCAATCGCTTCGGAATGCGCAACATCGAGGGATACACCACCGTATGTACCCAAATGCAGACACTCGGGCAAGAACATCCCGAATGGAAAACGGTCATCCGCAAATACCTGTCCTACACCCTGAACGATGTAATCTGGGCGGGACACCGGATGTCGCTGCTTGAAAAAATAGAAACCGCCTGCCGCTTCAGACGCCTGCGGCTCGGAAAATATGTAAATTTCAGGAACTGGGCTGTGTTCTGGCTGAAGAAAAAATAGGAAAAGACCATGAAAGCGCTTGTTTCCATCATCACCGTCAACTACAACGGGCTGCGCGATACCTGCGAAATGATAGACTCTTTCCGCAACCACGAAACCTATCCACACTACGAAATCATCGTTGTGGACAATGGCTCGCGCCTGCCCGAAGCGGAAGAAATACAGGAACGATACAGGAGTAACCTCGTACCGGGCGGCTCCTTATCAGGCAACCCTGCATCGGGCAACCCCGTCTCCTTTCCCCCCGTCAAAGTGGTGCGGAACATCAACAACGGATTTGCCGGCGGCAACAATGCCGGACTGAAAGCCGCCGGAGGAGATTATCTCTTTTTCATCAACAACGACACCCTCATCAAAGAACCGGTACTGGATGCGTTGGTACGACGCATGGAGTGCAACCCGCAACGCAACGGCGGCGTATCGCCCATGTTGAAATTCACCGCTTGTCCGGACATCCTGCAATATGCAGGCTTCACTCCTCTAAGTTCCCTTACACTGCGCAACGCATCCATCGGATTCATGCAACAGGACGGCCCGCGCTTCCGTACTCCCTGCGAAACCGCCTCATTGCACGGAGCCGCCATGATGGTAAGCCGGCAGGCGCTACAGGATGCAGGCCCCATGACCGAAATATATTTCCTTTTTTACGAAGAGCTGGACTGGTCTGCACAGCTTAGGAAAGCCGGTTACCGCCTATGGTACGAACCTGCTGCCGTAGTCTACCACAAAGAGAGCATGACGGCGAAGCGAGGCAGTCCGATGCGGGAATTCTACCTGTCGCGCGCCCGCGTGCTCTTCGCCCGCCGGAATCTGCAAGGCATCAGGAAATACCTGTCTTGTACCTACCTCTGCATCCTCGCTGCTCCTAAAAAAGCAGCCGTATATCTGCTGCGCGGACAAGGCACACTTGCCAAGGCAACGCTATGCGGCACTTATCGGGGAATGTTCGTTCAGTACCGATAAAAGTTTATCCCCATTAAACTCATAGTTTATTAGGAATAAACTTCCGGTTCAATAGGAATAAACTTTCAGTTTAATGGGGATAAATTATAATAAACTCCACATGTATGCATTCTATTTACGCCGCAAACGCCTCACCAGCGAACGCATCCCTGCCGAACAGCAATAGAAGCTGCTGCACAATATCAGCAGAAATACCAGAGAGGAGACCAGCGCATATACAATCCACATGCCATATCCCCGGGACGGCTCCGCCAACGGAAGGAAACAAAGTACCGCATCCGTCAGCCCCCATGCAAGAACGGCAAGCAGCAGATACCGGAATATATTTTTCCAATATGACTTCACGGACATTTTAAACCCCTCTTTATAAAGGAAGTAAGGCTTCCAGACACTGATAACGGTTATCGAACTGGCTATATCTCCCAGCAATACTCCCGGAAGTCCCCACAAATAGCCGCCTGCCAATGCCACCGCCACTGTTATCGCCAGTGTGGCAACCGGCGCCCATGTGTCGTGAAACAGTCCGTAACCGAAAATGAACTGGTCGTTCGTACCCCTGAACTGACTGATAAAGAAGTTGGTAAGAATCACAATCAAGACGGAACGGGGCAGTATGTACTCCTCGCCCAGCCACACCGTAATGAACGGGTCCATCAGATGATACAACGCGAACGTCAGAAACGAGGCTATCAAAAAGCGCAATGAGCTCAACTCCCAAAATACCTGCTGGATACGCTTCATATCCCCCTCGGCTATCAGACTGCCCACCCCTGCGCCGGTACTGCCCAGAAAGTTATCGACCAACTGATTCAGCTTGGTGAGCAGCAGCATATAGTTGCCGTAATACGCCACCAGTTTCAATGAAGTAAATGCGTAGACCAGAAAAGGCAAAAGCTGCGTTCTGCCCATTCCCGCCAGCTTATGTACAAACATCTGACGGGCTTTACGCACAATAATCCTATTCTCCGGATATTTCAGTCTGCCTTCCGACACACTGCACTTCAGCCACGGATATACCCGGTTTATCTTCCAGTTCAGTATGAACGAATACAAAATGCCGAATGTCAGTTCAATGGCTATCCACAGATAAAGACTGCCCACGTAGCATACCAATGCTATTTGCAGGAGAATCTTGACGATATTGGCCGTTTGAAAATAAACAGTGACTACATAGTTGCGCTGGTCGGCGCCCAGCAGGGTTTGCCGGTAATTAACAAAATAACTGATGAGAGCGGAAGTCAAAAATGCAAAATAAGCAAAATAGATTACTCCGAGGCGGATGCCGGCATCGGCGAATATATAGGGCAGGAAGCAGGCCAAAAGCAGTCCCGCACCCAAAATCAGCAGTCCTACGTTACGATAGAGATAAGCCAGTACCGAAACAATCTCCTTTATCCTGTCCCGATTTCCGTCGAAAATCGGTTTGTAAAGCACATAGCCGATGGAAGCTCCGATGCCCAGTTCCGCCAGATTGAGAAAGCCAAGCAGGTTCTGCATCGTACTCGTCAGCCCGACAAAGTCCGCCCCCAGTTTATCAAGAAATATCTTCCTGGAGAAAAAGGAGATGAAAAGGGTGACAAGGTAAAAGAATACATTGACACGCGCATTCAGATAGCTTTTATGGAGGCGGGATTCTGACATTGTAAAACATTATTTATAGAACCTTGGTTATGGAAGTACAATGAAACTTACTTTCCAACAGTTCTGCAAAAGTCCTGTATATGTTTTTCCAACTTTCAAACCGAAGATAAATACACAAAGCTCTACAATATCCTTTACTGCCGAAGTGCTTGCGGCAATCCGTCACACGGGAATAACTGTAAAGCACCTTATCGCTACGCCCTATATCCAGCAAAAAGCGGTTGTAACGGCAAGCAACCTTTACACGGGCAAGAAGAGTGTCTGACCGCACTCCATACTGCAATGAATCTTTTCTGACTGTGACACAATAAACATACCCGGAACATGCCGCTACTTTACGGGCATGATAATCCACATAAGCGGCAAACATGGCATCGTTGGCAGCAACCGTTTCATCAAAGCGAATACGGTATCTGCGTACCAATTCTGCGGAAACCATCTTAGCCCAGGGTACGTCGTTACGGTATTTCAGAATTTCAAGGTCCATATCCTCCGCTATTTTCCCGTTATGGACCTGGCGTGACGGAACCGGAGCCAGTGTATCCGAATCGACTGTTTCCGCACGGAACGTAATCAAGTCATAGTCCGTATTCCGGTAAGTATCCAATACGTTCAGGAAGCCGGGCAGAAAGAAATCATCGGCATCCGCAAATACCAGCCATCTGCCTTTGGCTCTGGCAAGTCCGCAATTACGGGCATAACCGGCTCCTCTGCCCTCTTTGGTAAAGAGAATCTCCACATCCGTCCTGTCACTGCCCGGAAAATGAGCAAAGTCCACAACATCCGGAGAACTGTCATCATCTGCCACGATAATCTGCACATCGTCCCTGGGCGGAATGGAATCGAGACACCGTTGCAAAAGGCAAGGTATGTCCTTATGGGGAATAATGATTGAATATAGAATTTCCATTTCTTCTTATCGTAAAATGAAACCAGACCTGCCCTATGCCTTTTCGGGATAACCGAATACGTACCTGAACCGGCAACTGCAAAGTATGGACATATAGAGATTATAACAAAAGCAGAAACCATGCAACAGGAACTGCCTGCCCCACTTGTCCGCTTTATATCCGGGATGATAAAACTCTTTCATGAAAGAGCGCTGTTCCGCTGCCAACCGGCGCAAATGTTGTGTCCGTAATGAGAAAGGAACTTTCCCGGCAGAGCGATAGTCGGCAATCAATGCACGCTGGAAAAACAGCACGACAAAGGAGAAAGCAGTTCTCATATCCGCCACATTCAAGTCTAACTTTCCGGCAAGCCGTACAGTAATCGATTTATATAATTTGAAAGTTGCATACTCCGATGCAAAATCATTCAGACACTTTGTCAAAGAACCGGGTACGTCGCAATAGACATAATCTACATGGCTGCCTACAACCACCTGCCGGCAATGAAACAAATATTGAAAGTTGAATATCGTATCTTCACCGAAAGAAATCTCTACTGGAAAGCGTAGCCCCAACCGCTCAATGAGAACCCGGCTGAAAAGTTTGGCAACCGGCCCCCGCATATCCCGCATTTCATCATTGAGAAACAGCTCCCTGACGTCTCTACCGGTATAGACCGATGGAATAAAAGAGGTTGTATATTGCCTGTCCGCCTGCTCCGACACAATTGTAAAACCATGTACTACAATGGAGTCCTGTTCCAAAGGTCTTTCCTCATAGAGATGTTTCAGATAGTCCGTACCTACATAATCGTCCGAATCGACAAAAACGATATACTCTCCTTTCGCTTCATCCAACCCCTTGTTGCGGGCCGCACTGACACCTGCATTCGTTTGATGCAGCACACGGATGCGGCAGTCTCTTTCGGCCCAGTCATGGCATATCTTGCCGCTGTTGTCAGGACTGCCGTCATCGATTAGCAACAATTCAAAAGCCGTAAAAGACTGGGCAAGCAGACTTGCGATACAACGGGAAAGGTATTTTTCTGCCTTATAGACCGGTATTATTACAGATATGACACATTGTTCCATCATCTTTCCGCTCCAAACATATACCTGAACTTAATTCCCCACAGGCAGCGCATCCATACATCAAAAGCAACCGCACCGACATTGACCAGCAAAAACCTTGAGAACTTATCCGCCTTATATTGGGGAGAGAAGCATTCTTCTATCCACCTCCTGTGGGATGAAAGTAACTGACGCAAAAAAACAATCCGCTCTTTTCGGCTATAATGATTCTCTTTCTTATAGACCGCCAACAGGATTTTATGAAAAAACACCGTTAATGAATCCCATACCCTGACCAAAGAGGAATCCTCCAACCGATATGTTTCCTTATATCGGCATACTCTTTCCAGATAGTTGGAAAAAGCAGCGTATTCGCTGCGGAAATCTTTTATGCAAGTGGATAATGTAGCCATAGAATATCCTACCCTATATATATAATTGGAAATATCGCGGATAAGCAGAAAGTCCGAATAAGGAAGATAGTCGAGCATAAAGAGCATATCTTCCAGTCCCGACACAGCAGGAACAAACCGGATACCGTGTTCCTTTATCAGCCTGTTGTCATACAGCTTTGCCCAAGCATACATTACGTGCTTTCCAACCAGCTCTGCAAGCACACGCGAACAGTCCGTAGGCAAGATGGTTTGTTGCGGAACATGAACGGTATGCAAAGAGCCGTCGGGAAACAGTTTATCGAACCCGCAGATTACCGTTCCTCTTTGAGACTTATCGGCAGGCAATGATGCGTAAAGCTCTTGCAAATAGGTGGAAGTGACGTAATCGTCCGAATCGACAAATGCAATATAAGTCCCCGATGCGTGCTCCAGCCCTTTGTTCCGGGCGCAACTCAACCCTGCATTTTCCTGATGGAAAACTCTTACCCTCTTATCCTTCTCCGCATATTCATCACAGATTTCCCCGCAACGGTCCGGGCTGCCGTCATCTACCAACAGCAACTCGAAATCAGTAAACGTTTGCGATAAAATGCTGCTTATACATTCGGCCAAGTATTGCTCGACGTTATATACAGGTACTATCACTGATATTTCGGGGATGTTCCGTTCCATGGCATAATCTTTCAATCGACTCCGTGCGTGGTATGAATAAACCGCCTGTTCGCTTCCTTCAGCCGGAACAGGTTCAAAAGCATCAGCAGGAAAGAGTAAGGAACCCAACAAACCGCTTTCAGCAAACGCCATTTCCAATATTTGCGGGGAATGGCGAGAGTCAGCGCCAATAGCAACAATATGAAAATCCCCCACCATTTACAGGCCGACGGAGACGCGAACAGGGATTGTGCAAGGGAGATTATGAACACAAAGCCCAGCAGCAACACTCTGGAAAGAGAGATTTGCTGATAAAGCTTATCGCAGAAGTCCCACTTCCCGCTGCGAATGGCAGGTAGCAGGTGATTGGCAAATTCAAAGAAGCTGTAATACTGGGCGGACAGCCAACGGCGGCGCTGCCTGTAAAAACTGTTTGCTTTCTGTATCTTCTCGTCCCTGACGATAGTATCGGGCAGATAATGGATGTGTATGCCTTTATAAAGAAGCTTCATTTCCAGCACGCGGTCAAAACCGCCCACAGAGGTGTTATCCATCATCGCATCGTAAAACAAGGGATATTCAAAGGCCATCCCCGAACCTATCAGAGCCGCCGACATTCCCAAATTGACATGTCCCAAACGGAATATGGAATTGTTTATCTCCTCGCTGATTGCATCCAGATAGGCCATACCGGTATTCAGATTCTTGGCCACGCGATGTGTCTGTACCACCCGGACGCCGGACACGGAGAAAGCATCGTTTAGCTCGGACAGGTAGGAAGGAGCAATAATGTTATCCGCATCTATTACCAATGCTATGTCGTAAGCGGCTTTGTCCAGATATCCGAGGGCTGCTTGCAGGGATTTGGTATTGGTGCTCTTCTCAAAATCGACTTGAAGCAGCTTTATGGGAAGTGAAGACAAAACCGCATTGGTTTCGGGTAACATGTGGTCCGAAATAACCACAACATCGTATCTGTCGTCCGGATAATCCTGCGCCAGACAGGCATGCACGGTAGGCAATATAACCGCATCTTCGCGATAAGCGGCAATGAACACAGCAAAACGCTTGCTTGTCCGGGCCGGTGCGGTAACGAACGGCTTGTAACGGCACAGCGATGCCAGACTGCACACCAGCAGATATGCCACATTTATCGCGAATAAAATGTATAGCAACCAATCAAGAGTATATAACAAGTGTTCCAAAATCCATGCAATTTAAGCCTGTTGTTCTATGTTCCGGAAAGCCTGCCTGCAGGACATTCGTTACAAAGATACAAAAAACGGGAAGAGTTTGGACAGAATATACAAAAAAGTGGGCATAAAATGCAGAAATAAAAAAACGAGCAAGCTCTTTCGAACCCCTCGCCTCGTGTAAGAAAAGCCCAAAGGCTTTTCTTTTTTACTTGCATCAATTTTGTTACCTGAAAATCAATCTTTCTTTTTACCTCTAAAAAACAAACTTCAATTACCTATTAAATAACACTTAATGTTTAACTTTTACCTTTTTCTAATTACCTACTTTAATCTAAAACTTTTACCTATGAATTAATTCAATCTTTTTACCTCTTAACTAATTACCTATACTGAAAACTTTATCTTTTTATTCTTTTATAAGAGCAATTTCCCAACTGCATTGCAAAGGTAATACTTTTTTCCGTGTGCGCAAACAGTAGGGGAAAGAAGTGTATGTTTTATAACATTGTTTTAGAGATTAAGCGTATCTTTTACACTTGTAAACAGTTAAAATGCTACCAATGTGACACACTATCCCCCGAAAGCATTACACCGGGTATAAAAAAACAAACCACCGAAGTGCCGTAGCACCTCGATGGTTGTCCCCTTTAAACACCTTTAAACAAAATGAAATATAATAATTACTTTCTTGCTTCTGCAATGTAAGCCAAAGCTTCCTTACATTTCTCCGTAACGTAAGTCCAATCCTCGGCAGCAACCTTGTCGCCCGGGAAGAGCTTGGAACCCATACCTACGCAGAATACGCCGGCTTTAATCCAAGAAGTCAGGTTTTCCTGTGTCGGTTCCACACCGCCGGTAACCATCAGCTTAGACCACGGCATCGGAGCCAACAGGCCTTTTACAAGTTTAGTACCCAGTACATCACCCGGGAATATCTTGCAAAGGTCGCAACCTGCTTCCTGTGCGAAACCTACTTCTGAAACGCTTCCGCATCCCGGAGTGTAAGCCACCAGACGGCGGTTGCAAATCTTAGCGATTTCGGGGTTGAACAACGGGCCTACAATGAAGTTTGCACCCAATTGCAGGTACAGTGCCGCAGTAGCAGGGTCTACGATAGAACCTACACCCATAGCCATTTCAGGACATTCTTTAGCTGCGAACTTCACAACTTCTGCAAATACTTCGTGAGCAAAGTCACCGCGGTTGGTAAACTCGAATGCACGAACACCACCATCGTAACAAGCTTTCACTACTTTCTTTGCCACTTCTGCATCTTTGTGGTAGAATACAGGAACCATACCGGTTGAACCAATTTTGTTCAATACGGCTATTTTATCAAATTTTGCCATTGTATTAATCAGTAATTTAATGTATGGAAATAACTCTTTTTCTATTCTTTCAGACACGGATTAGTAGCGTGTTCTTTGCGTGATTATTACACCGGAATCCGTGAAATCCGTGCCTGAAAAAAAAAATCATTAGCGTTGTACACGACCGCTTGCGTCACCGCCTGCCAGCGCTTCTACCTCCTCAACTGAAACGAGGTTAAAGTCACCGTTGATAGTGTGCTTCAAAGCGGAAGCAGCCACTGCGAATTCGAGGGCAGCGCCTTGGTTGGGCTTAGTCAGCAAACCGTGGATAATACCGCCTGAGAAAGAGTCACCGCCACCTACACGGTCGATGATCGGATTGATATCGTAACGTTTTGATTCGTAGAATTCCTCACCGTTGTAAATCATTGCTTTCCAACCGTTGTGCGTTGCCGAGAATGATTCACGCAATGTAGAAATAACGTATTTGAAACCGAATTCCTTAGCCATAGCCTTGAAGATGCCTTTGTAGCCTTCTGCATCTGTCTTACCGCCTTCTACATCGGCATCGGGTTTGAAACCGAGGCAGAGTTCGGCGTCTTCTTCGTTACCGATGCAAACGTCTACGTATTGCATCAACGGTTTCATGATGGATTGAGCTTTTTCCTTTGTCCAAAGTTTCTTACGGAAGTTAAGGTCTACCGATACCGTAACGCCGTGACGCTTGGCAGCTTCGCAAGCCAGACGGGTAAGTTCGGCAGCCTTGTCGGAGATAGCGGGAGTGATACCTGACCAGTGGAACCAATCTGCACCTTCCATGATAGCGTCGAAATCGAAATCTGCTGCATCGGCTTCAGCAATTGCAGAATGGGCACGGTCGTAAATCACCTTGCTGGGACGCATAGATGCACCGGTTTCCAGATAATAGATACCTACGCGGTCGCCACCACGTGCGATGAAGTCTGTCTTTACACCATATTTGCGCAAAGCGTTCACTGCCGACTGACCGATTTCGTGTTTCGGCAATTTTGTTACAAAGTAAGCATCATGACCGTAGTTTGCACAGCTGACAGCAACGTTAGCCTCACCGCCGCCATATACTACATCAAAAGAATCGGACTGTACGAAACGAGTGTTGCCCGGAGTGGACAGTCTCAACATAATCTCACCTAATGTAACGACTTTCTTTCCCATAATTCTATGTTTTTATTAAATACTATGATTAAATTGTTTCTTTCAAATTATCACATCAGCTCCTATTAAAAAGCTAAACACCTGATACCATGCAGAGTAAACTAAAAGACAGCTTGTTCTTCATAGCTTTCGTGTGCGGGCACAAAGATACAACAATTTTCGTAATTACAAAAATTGTTATATATTTGTATCGAAAATATTTAGATTATTATTGTGCACGGGCACAAAAAACCATGAGTAAAACCATGAATACGCCGGAAAGAATAAGAATCAAAGACATCGCCAAGATGGCCGATGTGTCGGTAGGAACCGTAGACCGCGTTATCCACGGACGTAGCGGAGTGTCGGAAGCCAGCCGCAAACGCGTGGAAGAAATTCTGGAGAAACTGAACTACCAGCCCAATATGTACGCCAGCGCATTGGCTTCCAACAAGAAGTACGCCTTTGCCTGCCTGCTACCCCAGCACGAAACCGGAGAATATTGGACCGAAGTGGAAAGCGGCATACACGAAGCGCTGACTACCTACTCGGATTTCAACATCACCGTGAAGCTGAGGTACTACGACCCGTACGATTACCGCTCCTTCGCCCGGGAAGCCAGCAGTATCGTGGAAATGACGCCTGACGGTGTGTTGTTTGCCCCCACTGCCCCGCAGTACACCACTCCCTTTACCGATGAACTTGAAAAGCTGGATATACCTTATATATATATAGACTCGAACATCAAGGAAGCTCCCGCCCTCTCCTTCTTCGGACAGAATTCGCACCAAAGCGGATATTTTGCCGCACGTATGCTGATGCTGCTTGCCGGTGAGGATGCACAGGAAATCGTTATCTTCCGCAAGATAAACGAAGGCATTGTAGGTTCGAACCAACAGGAACGACGGGAAATCGGTTTCCGAGAATATATGCGCGAGCATCATCCCGGCTGTCGCATCTGGGAACTGGACTTGCACGCCAAACGCGACGGTGAAGATGCACAGATGCTGGATGATTTCTTCCGCGCCCATCCCACCGTAAAGAACGGCATCACATTCAACTCCAAAGCATACATCATCGGAGAGTACCTGCAAAGACACCGGAAAACGGATTTCAACCTTATGGGGTACGACCTGCTGAAACGCAATGTGGACTGCCTGAAAGAAGGAAGCATTTTCTTCCTTATCGCCCAACAGCCTACCCTGCAGGGCTTCGACGGCATCAAAGCGCTGTGCGACCACCTGATTCTGAAAAAAGAAATCGCAAGGGAGAACTTCATGCCGATTGACTTGCTGACAAAAGAAAATATAGAATTCTATTATAACAGATAAGAGTGCCGGGCAATCAGGCAATGGAACTGTAATACGACACTATCGAACGAAACCAATTAAAACATAGTATATGGAAACAAAGTACCTGAAAATCAACTCGGCCGACAACGTTGCGGTGGCTATCACAGCACTTCCGGCCGGTGAAAAACTCATAGTAGACGGCAAGGAAATCATCCTGAACGAGGATATCCCCGCCGGACATAAATTCGCGCTGAAAGATTTTGCGGAAGGCGAGAATGTAATTAAATACGGTTATCCCATAGGACACGCCCGCACCGCACAGAAACAAGGCGACTGGATGAACGAAAACAACATCAGGACCAATCTTGCCGGACTGCTGGAATATACGTACAACCCCACCGAAGTGAAACTGGACATTCCGCACAAGAACCTGACATTTAAAGGATACCGCCGCAAAAACGGCGATGTGGGAGTACGCAACGAAATATGGATTATCCCCACGGTGGGTTGCGTAAACGGCATTGTCAACCAACTGGCAGAAGGCCTGCGCCGCGAGACAGACGGCAAAGGCGTGGATGCAATCATGGCATTCCCGCACAACTACGGCTGTTCGCAACTGGGCGACGACCACGAAAACACCAAGAAAATACTGCGCGACATGGTGCTGCATCCCAACGCAGGCGCCGTGCTTGTGGTAGGTTTGGGGTGCGAAAACAACCAGCCGGATGTATTCCGCGAGTTTTTGGGTGAATACGATTCCGACCGTGTAAAGTTCATGGTGACGCAAAAAGTGGGTGACGAATACGAAGAAGGCATGAAACTGCTGCGCGAACTCTACGCGAAAGCCAGCAAGGACGAACGTGTGGACGTGCCTCTGAGTGAACTGCGTGTAGGTTTGAAATGCGGCGGTTCCGACGGATTCTCCGGCATTACGGCTAATCCGCTGCTGGGCATGTTCTCCGACTTCCTCATTGCACAAGGCGGTACGAGTGTATTGACGGAAGTGCCCGAAATGTTCGGTGCGGAAACAATCCTGATGAACCGTTGCCGCAACAAAGAACTGTTTGAAGAAACCGTAAAGCTGATTAACGACTTCAAGGAATACTTCCTCTCGCATGGCGAACCGGTAGGTGAGAATCCGTCGCCGGGCAACAAGGCTGGTGGTATCTCCACACTGGAAGACAAGGCTTTGGGATGCACCCAAAAGTGCGGCAAGAGCTATGTGGAAGGTGTACTTCCTTATGGCGAACGCCTGAAAGTAAAAGGCCTGAACCTGCTTTCCGCTCCGGGAAACGACCTGGTTGCCGCCACCGCCCTGGCTTCGTGCGGATGCCACATGGTATTGTTTACAACAGGCCGCGGAACGCCGTTCGGAACGTACGTACCGACCATGAAGATTTCCACCAACTCCACCCTCGCCAAGAACAAACCGGGCTGGATTGACTTCAACGCCGGCGTTATCCTTGAAAACGAACCGATGGAAAAGACTTGCGAACGTTTCGTCGACTACATTATCCGCGTGGCAAGCGGCGAGTTCGTGAACAATGAAAAGAAAGGTTATAAAGAAATCGCCATTTTCAAGACAGGGGTGACACTGTAACGACAAGCGCTCATAGCCCGAGTGTACGGGATTCCGTCTGATGTTGACGGGTATTCCACAATGATTCGGACAGAAGAACAAAAGAACAAAAAACAGGTAATATTACCTGAAAAATAAAATTTTTCCTTTTTTGTTCTTTTGTTCTTCTGTCCGAATATTAGATATGTACCAGAATTCCATCCGTTTTTGTATCTTTGCAGCCGATTTACTCAAAACAATCGTTCTTATAAACTCATGATAGAAAATATGTCCGCAGATACAAATACCTCTCCCAAGCAAAAGGGCGGCTGGTGGTCGCTGAGTCCGTTGGCTGTATTTCTTTGTTTATACCTTATCACATCACTGCTTATAAACGATTTCTATAAAGTGCCGATAACGGTAGCGTTTCTGCTATCGTCCTGCTATGCCATTGCCATTACGCGGGGACTGAAGCTGGAACAACGCATCTATCAGTTCTCCGTCGGCGCCGGTAACAAGAACATATTGCTGATGATATGGATATTCATCCTTGCCGGAGCGTTTGCACAAAGCGCCAAACAGATGGGAGCTATCGACGCCACTGTAAACCTGACCCTACATATCCTGCCGGACAATCTGCTGCTGGCGGGTATCTTCATTGCTGCCTGCTTCATCTCCCTATCCATCGGTACAAGCGTGGGAACAATCGTTGCCCTGACTCCGGTAGCGGTGGGACTGGCAGAGAAAACCGGTATCGACCTGCCTTATATGACAGCCATTGTAGTGGGCGGTTCGTTCTTCGGAGACAATCTTTCCTTCATATCAGACACCACCATTGCATCCACCAAAACGCAGGATTGTGTGATGAGGGACAAATTCAAAATAAATTTCATGATTGTAGTGCCGGCTGCACTGGTTGTACTGGGAATCTATGTAATTCAGGGACTTTCCTTATCCGCCGTTCCGCAGATATACGAGATTGAATGGATAAAGGTAATCCCCTACCTTATCGTACTGGGTACGGCAATAACCGGAGTCAATGTGATGGTGGTTTTGCTACTTGGCATCGTCTCTACGGGAATCATCGGCATTTGCACGGCAACGGGCGTCTTCGGCGTCACTCCTACCGAAAACATGAATGCAAGCACCGCTTTCTTCGATTGGTTCGGCGCTATGGGAACAGGTATCACCGGTATGGGCGAACTTATCATCATCACCCTGCTGGCAGGCGGAATGCTGGAAACAATCCGCTACAACGGCGGTATCGACTTTGTCATCACCCGTCTCACCCGCCACGTCACAGGCAAGCGGGGTGCGGAATTCAGTATAGCCGCACTGGTGAGTGTAGCCAATCTTTGCACCGCCAACAACACCATTGCCATCATCACCACCGGTCCCATCGCCAAAGACATAGCCAAACGCTTTCACCTGGACCGCCGGAAAACAGCAAGCATACTGGATACATTTTCCTGCCTCATTCAGGGCATTATCCCTTACGGCGCACAAATGCTGATAGCCGCAGGACTGGCGGGCATCTCGCCGCTCAGCATCATAGGCAATCTGTACTACCCGTTCTGCATGGGAGCCTGCGCCATACTCGCCATATTAATAAGGTATCCGGGAAGATATTCATAGTTCTTCCCGGACACCGGCTGTATTCCGAACGCCGATCAGTTTATAAAACTATTGTAACGACTGATTACGTCATTATATTCGGATACTAAATCATTATAACCATCCTCGGTGAACTTTCCGTCGCGCAGTTGCTTGCGGAGTTCTCCCAGGAACTTGTCCACATACTTCAGCAAATTATCGTAGTTCGACATCTCACTCTGGAAATCCGCTTTCTTCTCCAACTTCGAAGCTGCCTCTTTCTTGGCGTTGACAGCATCGTAAGCAGCCTGCAAATCTTCTTTCTTGGCTTCGGGCGAATAGAGTTCCAAAGTCTTCTCTATCTCAAAAATCAAAGCCTTTCCGGCAAGGATATGGTCCTTCAGCGGATTATCCATCAGTGTGGCCTCTTCGGCTTTATCGGCATAGGGAGTAAGCAGGGCATAGATTTGGGAGCGAAGTCCGGGAATCTGCTCTGCCAACTCTTTCTCTTCCTTACAGATTTCATTACCTTTGGCATAGTTGTCGTCCTTATAGTCTTCGGCCTTGATGTAGTCGCGGTAAGTATCATAATTGGCATACAGACGCTTGGACACATCGAAGAAACGACGGTAGTACATCTTCAGACTGTCGGCAGCCGAGGGCGGGAAGCAATCGCCGGGGTTCAATAAAGCAGTCGTGTCTGTTGCAGAAACCGGCGTGCGGATAACAACGGGCGCTACAAGAGTCTTACCATTTTTCTGCATATAATCGATAATCTTGGAGATCTCTCCCATGTCCACCATTTTCTTGGTGATGTCGATGCTTGTGTTGTAATAGGATATTACCTCGTTTGCTTCTTCCAATCCATAATCCATGGAAGCGGCATCCTTTCCCTTGCCGCCGCAGGAAGCGAGTAAAAGCAGGGAAACAACTGAAATTGCTGTAATTTTCTTCATTGTTACAAATCTGTTTTTAGTGTTAGTATTAAAAGTTTTCATCTGCCGACAAAGACAACATAGGTCCGTTTGTTCCTGATATGTTATCGTTTGTCGGATAAGGCAAAATTACGTGGAAACAATGAAATCGGAAAAAATGAGAGGGGGACAAATAAGAGGATAACACCTATAGGGTTAAACTGTTGGAAAAGTGAAATTTAAGCAGATTACAACCGGGCACGGCAGGGAGACATTTTAAAGAACAGGACACAATCACATCCGTCTTTCACACAGAAGCGCATTTATGGCACGATAATGAAAATATCAGGCAAACTCTTTGTCAATCAAAAGAAAAAGCGTATCTTTGCGCCCGCTGTTACGAGATAGCAGCATAATTCAAATCATTAACTAAAAACATTTATTTAAATGGCAACAAAAATCAGATTGCAGAGACATGGACGTAAAAGCTATGCTTTCTACTCTATCGTAATTGCAGACGTAAGAGCACCACGTGATGGTAAATTTATTGAGAAGATTGGTACTTACAATCCTAACACCAATCCTGCCACAGTAGATTTGAAGTTCGACCGCGCACTTGACTGGGTATTGAAAGGTGCACAACCTACCGACACTGTTCGCAACATCCTCTCTCGCGAAGGCGTTTACATGAAGAAACACCTTCTTGGCGGTGTAGCAAAAGGCGCATTCGGCGAAGCAGAAGCAGAAGCTAAATTCGAAGCTTGGAAGAACAACAAACAAAGCGGTTTGGCTGCTCTGAAAGCTAAGGAAGAAGAAGCTAAGAAAGCTGAAGCCAAAGCACGTCTGGAAGCTGAAAAGAAAGTAAATGAAGTGAAAGCTAAGGCACTGGCCGAAAAGAAAGCTGCTGAAGAAGCTGCTAAGGCTGCCGCTGAAGCACCTGCAGAAGAAGCAACCGAAGCTCCGGCTGAAGAAGCTCCCGCAGCAGAAGCTGCTGCTGAATAAAAAGCAGAGCTATCCTTGTAAAAAAGGGACAAAAAACATAAAATCCTCATCGGTTATGCCGGTGAGGATTTTTTATTATTATCTTTGCTGCAACAATTTATTTATTAAATGAACAAAGCAATGAAAAAATTAACTTACCTGCTCGCTGCCGCTGCCGTATTCGCAGCTTGTAACAGCGGAAACAAAGGTTACACCGTAACCGGAACAGTAGAAGGCGCTGCCGATGGCGATACCGTTTATCTGCAAACCGCAGAAGGCCGCCAGCTCGTAAAACTCGATTCTGCAGTCATCACCAACGGAACCTTCACCTTCAAAGGAACGCAGGACAGTGCTGTGAACCGCTATATCACGTGCCAGCCCTCCGGGAAAGAAGGTGTGCTGATGGACTTCTTCCTCGAAAACGGAGCAATCAACATCAAACTGACTTCCGGCGAAGGCGACTCTGCCACCGGTACAGCCAACAATGATATTTACCAACGCATCCGGGACAAGCAAAACGAGCTGAACCAACAGATGAACGCCATCTACCAGTCCATGTCCGACACAGCCCTGACAGACGAACAGCGCGAAGCCAAAGCCAAGCAGATGAATGATCTGGAAGAGCAATATATCGCCACTGCCAAAGAGGGAATCAAACAAAACATCAATAACGCAGTGGGAGTATTCCTGCTCAAGAAGAACCATTATTACATGGATGTGGAAGAACTCGATCCGCTGATGTCGCAAATCCCCGCAGCATACAACAACGACGAAACCATCATCCGCATCAAGGAGAACGTAGAAAAGATGAAAGCCACTGCCGTAGGTCAGAAGTTTACGGACTTTGAAATGCAGACCCCCGAAGGAAAAACGGTAAAACTGTCCGACTATGTGGGCAAGGGCAAAACAGTGCTCGTTGACTTCTGGGCAAGCTGGTGTGGCCCGTGCCGTCGCGAAATGCCCAATCTGGTAGAGGCATACGCCAAATACAAGAACAAGAATTTCGAGATTGTAGGCGTTTCCTTAGACCAGAACGGTGATTCCTGGAAAGAGGCTATCAAGAAACTGAATATTACCTGGCCGCAGATGTCCGACCTGAAATACTGGAACTGCGAAGGCGCCAAGCTGTATGCCGTAAGCAGCATTCCTCACACTGTACTGATTGACGGTGACGGAATCATCCTTGCACGCGGCTTGCACGGAGAAGAATTGCAAGAAAAATTGGCTGAGGTTCTTAAATAAGCAAAGAAAGCCGGCAGAATATAAGACCAACGGAGATGTGTCAAAATACACTTGACGATTTCTTTTAGGCACGGATTACACGGAAAACACGGATTTCACAAATTTTCTTTATTCTTTTTTTGTGAAATCCGTGTTTTCCGTGTAATCCGTGCCTAAAAAAGAAACAAATAGTAAGCGGACTTTTGTTTTGACACACATTCGTTGATTTTATAGAATTGGCTTGCGGCCACGCAGACCGGCAGACTGAAATACGCAACCGGCATAATAACATGCTCAGATGAACAGCGTGTGCATTCAGACTGAGAATATACGGTTTGCCATATCCTTAGCCAACCTCACAGTCTTCCACTGTTTCACCTCATCCTCTTCCGAAGGATTGAGAAGGTTATCCGCATCGGGCAGACAGAGCGTCAAATGCTTCATCGGTATATAATTCAGCACTTCTTCCATCTTGGCCTGCAATTCATCCAGTTCTTCCTCATCGAGGTAATAAGAAAGCACGAAGCCAAACACAGCTTCCCGTTCATGCACAAACCACAGCAGACGGCTACGGTCGCAAATTCCACAATCGTAATTCAAGAAGTAAGCATCCGCCCCGTGCAACCGTATCAACATATCCGTTGCGGCATGAAACGCTACAAACAATCCTTCGGGACGCTCGCGCAGTACCCGGTTGTTAAGACGGGCAGCTTCATCGGTCAGCATGGATTTGACTCCCTCGAACTGTACATAACGGCACCCTGCCTCATACAACCCTTCCAACAACTTCTTATAAGCGACAGCCAAATCATCCAACAGTATGTTCAAATCCGGATAAACCGACTTCAAGCACCCGGCTTCCGTTTCACGAAGAATCCTCATCAACATTTTGCCGGGCGACGGTATATGCTGCTTTGGCAATACATTTTCCGCGGTATTCTTTAGCAGAAAAACAAAATCTTCAAGGATAGGGTGATGAAGCAAACTGATTCTGCCGGTCACTTCCAGCTTCTTTTCCAATGAAGAATCAGCATTGTTTCTGCAACGGATACCTTCCCAGCCTTCCAAAAAGTCATAACTCCGAAATCCGCCATCTGTCACAACCTCTATACCTTCCAGCTTCAATCGCTCCATTAATTTGCATATTTCCTTATTTTCAATGGCACGCAATGCCGACAAGCTGATTTGCCCGTGCTGATATCGGTTTCTTGCATCCCGCAACGTAAAAGGCACACATAATGCTCCCGCAATATCGACCTTAAAAGGTGGAAACAGTTTTCCCATATTCACTTTTCTTTTAACTGATAATAGTTAGAAATTCAAGTCTTTACCCTATTCATACAAAGAACAAAGAGAAGCAAATATAACCAAAGTATTTAAGAAAACAACAAATAAAATCCCTATTTCTCATCTGTCATTTTGAAATAGATTGACAGATATATTATCTCATAATTATCAATAAGATACAATTGTAAAAGCATTAAATTCTATAAAGTTTTCCATTTTGCAACAAAGCATATTTGATTATCAATACATTAACCATTTTTAATCCAACAAAAGTTTTCCAAAACAGAAAACTTACAGAAAACTATCATACCTTTGTTTCGCAATTAACTCCTATTTGTAAAATCTAAAAATACAATCAACATGATACAAACGGTACTCAAGCGTGACGGGCGCATCGTCGGCTTCAATGAAGAGAAAATAGTAACTGCCATCCGCAAGGCCATGCTCCATACGGACAAGGGAGAAGACATGCAACTGATACGCCAGATCACCGACCACATCTCCTTTAAGGGCGATGCCCAGATGACGGTGGAAGCCATTCAGGACCTGGTGGAAATGGAACTGATGAAGAGCAGCCGTAAAGATGTAGCACAGAAATACATTGCCTACCGCAACCAGCGCAGCATTGCCCGCAAGGCGAAAACACGCGATATGTTTCTGGAAATCATCAACATCAAATCCAACGACATCACCCGCGAGAATGCCAATATGAACGCCGACACCCCGGCGGGCATGATGATGAAGTTTGCCAGCGAAACCACCAAACCTTTCGTTGACGACTATCTACTGAGCGAAGAAGTGCTGGATGCCGTCAGCCAAAACTATCTGCACATCCACGATAAGGATTATTACCCCACCAAGAGCCTGACTTGCGTACAGCACCCGCTGGACCGCATCCTTACATACGGCTTCTCTGCCGGACACGGAGAGTCGCGCCCTGCGAAACGCATTGAAACCGCCAGCATATTGGGCTGCATCTCATTGGAAACCGCCCAGAACGAAATGCACGGCGGACAGGCGATTCCCGCGTTCGACTTCTACCTTGCTCCCTACGTGCGCAACAGCTTCATCGAGGAAGTAAAGAACCTGGAAGAGCTGAACGGTGAGGATTACTCACATCTCTACCGGAAAGAGCTCACCGATTACCTGCAACAGCCGCTGGACGGCCTCACCGGCGAGCAGCGCATCATCCAGCATGCCGTGAACAAGACCGTAGCCCGCGTGCATCAGTCCATGGAAGCGTTCATCCACAACATGAACACGATACACTCGCGCGGCGGCAACCAGGTGGTATTCAGCTCCATCAACTACGGTACGGATACTTCCGCCGAAGGACGCTGCATCATCCGCGAACTGCTGAAAAGCACGTATCAGGGCGTGGGCAACGGCGAAACGGCCATCTTCCCCATTCAGATATGGAAAAAGAAACGCGGCGTAAGCTATCTGCCCGAAGACCGCAACTACGACCTCTACCAACTTGCCTGCAAGGTCACCGCACGCCGTTTCTTCCCGAACTTCCTGAACCTGGACGCCACCTTCAACCAAAGTGACGACTGGAAAGCCGACGACCCGAAACGCTACGAGCACGAAGTAGCCACCATGGGATGCCGTACACGCGTATTCGAGAACCGTTTCGGCCCCAAGACATCCATCGGACGCGGCAACCTGTCTTTCTCCACAATCAACATTGTGCGCCTTGCCATAGAGTGCATGGGCATTACGGATAAGGAACAGCGCATCGCCCGTTTCTTCGCCAAGCTGGATGCCATGCTCGACATCACCGCACGCCAACTGCATGAACGCATGGAGTTCCAGAAGACAGCGTTCGCCAAGCAGTTCCCTCTGCTGATGTCCGCTTTGTGGATAGGCTGCGACAAGCTCAAACCGAACGACGACATCTCGTCCGTAATCAATCAGGGTACGCTGGGCATCGGGTTCATCGGTTTGGCGGAATGTCTTGTGGCGCTTTTGGGCAAGCATCACGGAGAGTCGGAAGAGGCTCAGGAACTGGGACTCAGAATCGTGACTTACATGCGCGACCGTGCCAACCAGTTCTCCGACCAATACCAGCATAATTACAGCGTACTGGCCACGCCTGCCGAAGGGCTGTCGGGCAAGTTCACACGTGTAGACCGCAAGAAGTTCGGCTGCTTGCCGGGCATTACGGACCGTGATTATTACACCAACTCCAACCACGTGCCCGTGTACTACAAGTGCAGCGCCCGCCACAAAGCCGAAATCGAGGCCCCCTACCACGACCTGACCCGTGGCGGACACATCTTCTACGTAGAGATTGACGGCGACGCCACCCACAACCCCGAAGTCATTATGCGTGTGGTAGACATGATGGATAAGTACAACATCGGTTACGGCTCGGTAAATCACAACCGCAACCGCTGCTTGGACTGCGGATACGAAAACTCTACCGTCAACCTGGAAGCCTGTCCCAAGTGCGGTAGCACCCACATCGACAAGCTACAGCGCATTACCGGCTACCTGGTAGGTACTACCGACCGCTGGAATCAAGCCAAGCTCGCCGAGCTGAACGACAGAGTAATCCATGAAAATTAAAAATTGAAAAGTGCTTTCCATTCTTGATATAATAGAAGATACTACGGTGGACGGTCCGGGGTTCCGTACCGCCATCTACGCAGCCGGGTGTCCCAACGGATGTCCGGGCTGTCATAATCCGGAATCGTGGGACATCAACCGCGGACGCTGGATGAGTACCGATGAAATACTGCAAAAGGTGCTTGCCGACAGTTTTGCCGATGTGACATTCAGCGGTGGCGACCCTATGTATCAGCCCGAAGGCTTCACCGAACTGGCACATGCCATCAAGCGGCAGAGCCGGAAGAACATCTGGTGCTATACGGGGTATACATTTGAAACGTTACTGCACAATCCCCGCCAGGCAAAACTGTTGGAGTACATCGACGTGCTGGTGGACGGCAAATTCAAAGAAGAACTGCGCGACGAAGACCTCTACTTCCGTGGCAGCAGCAACCAACGGCTGATAGACGTACAAGCGTCGCTGAAAGCCAAGAAAGCGGTGGATTACGTTTACAACCCGAAGTTATAACTTCCTATCACTGTATTATATCTTTCTCTATAATAGACATAAACCTATACCTCCGTTGGGTACAATGAATATCACCGTTGGATACCGACAATACCAACGGTTGGTATTCGTTGTACCCAATGTTGGTATCCGATGTACCAAGCGTTGGTATCCGTTGTACCAAACATTGGTACTTTCCATACCAGCCTTTGGCACTTTCCGTACCCCATAGAGGTATCCGCCGTTCTCCCCTATAAACCATAAAGGACTGCTTACGCCGGCAAAAAGGAAGCAAGCGTTTCTCCAACCGCCCTGCCTACTTTTCTTTATATATTTTCAGCCATATAAAATTCTTTCTCGTTTTTATTTCCTACATTTGTCACCATCAAAAGAAACTATAACAAAATACCGAACCCGTGAAACGCAATCAATCCCCTGCACAGACGATACGCTTCCGCCGCTGGAGCCGGAAGTCGTATGCCGCATTCGCCAGCATAGGCAGATGCGTCACAATCGGTTGTCTGCGCAAGAACGTGGCCGACAGTTCGCTACGGAAGCAGGACACGGTTCGGACTATCCCCTATTCTATTCACACCATGACTATCGACGAACTGAAAGCCCGGGTGCTGGCAGGCATAGACATATCGCCCGACCAAGCCGCCTGGCTGGCGAATACCGCCGACCGTGAAGCGCTTTACGCCGCTGCACACGAGATTACCGTACAATGCTCGCAGCATGAGTTTGACATGTGCTCCATCATCAACGCCAAGTCGGGACGCTGCCCCGAAAACTGCAAATGGTGCGCACAATCTTCCCACTATCACACCCGAGCCGACGTTTACAACCTACTTTCCGCTGAAGAATGCCTCGAACAGGCACAATACAATGAACGGCAGGATGTCAACCGCTTCTCCCTCGTTACGAGCGGACGAAAACCCTCTCCCAAACAATTGGAACAACTCTGTAACACGGTGCGCTACATGCGCCGCCACTCATCCATACAATTATGCGCATCCTTAGGCCTGCTGGCCGAAGAAGAGCTGCGCGCCCTGCACAATGCCGGCGTCACCCGCTACCACTGCAACCTGGAAACAGCCCCCTCTTTCTTCCCCACCCTGTGCAGCACGCACACGCAGGAAGACAAGCTGCGCACCTTGCAGGCAGCCCGCAACGCAGGCATGGACATTTGCAGCGGCGGCATCATCGGCATGGGCGAGACGATGGAACAGCGCATCGAGTTTGCTTTCACCTTGAAAGAGCTGGGGGTACAATCCATTCCCATCAACCTGCTCAGCCCCATTCCGGGCACTCCGCTGGAGAACCGCCCGCCGCTGACGGAAGAAGAGGTATTGGTGACCGTCGCCCTGTTCCGCTTCATCAACCCCACCGCCTACCTGCGCTTTGCCGGCGGACGCTCGCAACTGAGCAAGGATGCGGTGAAGAAGTCCTTATATATAGGTATCAACTCGGCTATCGTGGGCGACCTGCTGACGACGCTCGGCTCCAAAGTTTCCGATGACAAGAAACTGATAGAAGAAGCCGGATACGAGTTCTGCGGTTCGCAATTTGACCGCGAGCACCTGTGGCATCCATACACCTCGACCACCCATCCGCTGCCTGTATATAAGGTGAAGCAGGCGGACGGGGCAACGATTACGCTGGAAAGCGGGCAGACCCTGATAGAGGGAATGTCCTCCTGGTGGTGCGCCGTGCACGGTTACAATCATCCGGTACTGAACCGGGCAGCCACGGAGCAGCTCGGCAAGATGTCGCACGTCATGTTCGGCGGACTGACGCACGACCCTGCCATCGAGCTGGGCAAACTGCTGTTGCCGCTGGTTCCGCCGTCCATGCAGAAGATATTCTATGCCGACTCCGGCTCGGTGGCTGTGGAAGTGGCCCTGAAAATGGCCGTGCAGTACTGGTATGCCAAAGGGCAAGGGGCTTCGTCGCAGAGTACCCCCGTCAAGAAGCAGAACTTCGTCACCATCCGCAGCGGCTATCACGGAGATACGTGGAATGCCATGTCGGTGTGCGATCCGGTGACGGGGATGCACTCGCTGTTCGGCTCGGCACTGCCCGTGCGGTACTTCGTTCCGCAACCCCGCTCGCGTTTCGACGGCGAATGGAATCCGGAAGATATCCGCCCGCTACAGGAAACCATCGAACAGCATGCCGACGAACTGGCCGCCCTGATACTGGAACCCGTGGTGCAGGGTGCAGGCGGCATGTGGTTCTATCATCCGCAGTATCTGCGCGAAGCGGCAAAGCTATGCCGCGAACACGGTCTGCTGCTTATCTTCGATGAAATAGCGACGGGCTTCGGACGCACCGGAAAGCTGTTTGCCTGGGAACATGCCGGAGTAGAACCGGACATCATGTGCATAGGCAAGGCGCTGACCGGCGGCTACATGACGCTTTCCGCCGTACTGGCCACCAACGAAGTGGCGGACACCATCTCCAACCACGCCCCGGGTGCATTCATGCACGGGCCCACGTTTATGGGCAACCCGCTGGCATGCGCCGTGGCATGTGCATCGGTACGCCTGCTCACGTCTCCCGAATACAACTGGCAGGAGAAGGTGGCGCGCATCGAAGCGCAGTTGAAGCAAGAGCTGGAACCCGCGCGCCAACTGCCGCAAGTGGCGGATGTGCGCGTACTCGGAGCCATCGGCGTGATAGAGACCAAACGTCCGGTGGATATGGCATGGATGCAACGGCGCTTCGTCGAGGAAGGTATCTGGGTGCGTCCGTTCGGCAAGCTGGTGTATCTGATGCCGCCCTTTATCATCAAACCGGAACAGCTCGGCACACTGACGAAGGGACTGATTAAGATTATAAAAGAGATCAGAGATTAAGGTTACAAAAGAAATAAGGGAACAATAAACTTCCTTATATTTCAAAAACAAACATAGCCAATGAGCACTATATCGCACATGCAGCAAGAGCTGCAACTTCTTGAAGAGCACAGCAACCTGCGCCGCCTGCCCCGGATGGTACACGACGGCAGGGATGTCATCGTGGACGGCAAACGCATGCTGAACCTCTCGTCCAACGACTACCTGGGGCTGGCATCCGACCGGGCCTTGCGCGAAGAATTCCTGCGCACGCTCACCCCCGACACGTTCCTGCCCACCTCTTCTTCTTCCCGGTTGCTGACGGGCAACTTCACCGTTTACGAAGAGCTGGAAGCCGAACTGGCACGCCTTTTCGGCATGGAATCCGCACTGGTGTTCAACAGCGGGTATCATGCCAACACGGGCATCCTGCCCGCCGTAAGCGATGCACAGACGCTGATACTTGCCGACAAGCTCGTCCATGCCAGCCTGATTGACGGCATCCGCCTGTCCGCCGCCAAATGCATCCGCTACCGCCACAACGATTTGGCACAACTGGAACGGCTGCTCAAAGAGCACCACTCCGCCTTTCGCCAAATCATCATCGTCACCGAAAGCATCTTCAGCATGGACGGCGACCAAGCCGACCTGCCCGCCCTGACAGAACTGAAACGCCGGTACGGCAATGTGCTGCTCTACGTGGACGAGGCCCACGCTTTCGGCGTGCGCGGCAGGCAGGGACTCGGTTGCGCCGAGGAGTCCGGCTGCACCGGAGACATCGACTTCCTTGTCGGCACGTTCGGCAAGGCGGCAGCATCCGCAGGCGCTTACATCGTATGCCGGAAGGTGATACGGGAATACCTCGTCAACCGCATGCGCACACTTATCTTCACCACCGGACTGCCCCCCGTAAACATCGCTTGGACACTGTTTGTCGTGCGCCGGCTGGCAGACATGCGGGAACGGCGCGAGCATCTGGCACACATCAGCCGGACGCTTCGCGAAGCCCTGCAGGCACAAGGATACACCTGCCCCGGCGCCAGCCACATCGTCCCGATGATTATCGGGCAGAGTGCGGATACCGTGCTGAAAGCAGAGACCTTGCAACGGCATGGCTTTTACGCCCTGCCCGTGCGCCCGCCTACAGTGCCGGAAGGAACGTCGCGCATCCGTTTTTCGCTGACAGCCGATATCAGACAAGAGGAAATAGAAGAACTGAAGAAAAGAACGGAGAACTTGAAATAACCCGAAAATACTTTAAGCAATGCCCGTAACAGACGGCATTGGAATATTAACCGAAATGCATCTTCATACAGAAGGGCATCTTCATCTAACAAAAAAGAACAATGAAACAAGTGTACATTATCAACGAGAACCATCCCCAGTTACTCCTTTTCTTTGCCGGTTGGGCAGCGGACGAAACTCCCTTCAAGCAGTACCGTCCCAAAGACATGGACTACATGATTTGCTACGACTACCGCACGCTGGATTTCGACTATTCCATCTTCGACCGCTACCGGCAAGTAAACGTGGTAGCCTGGTCCATGGGTGTGTGGATGGGCTCTCTCATACTGAGCCAAGTCCCCCGGGACAAGGTGTTCAGCCTGGCGTTCAACGGAACTACATACCCCATCGACAATCTGGAAGGTATCCCCGTGAAAACCTTTCAGGCTACTCTCGACGGGCTTACCCCCGCAACGCTCCAGAAGTTCCTGCGCCGCATGTGCAAGGACAGCAACGCCTACAAGGCATTCATGGAAGTGACTCCCCGACGGGACTTCGACGAAATAAAGGAAGAACTGAGGCTCATTCTGGAGCGGTACTTCGATCTGTTTGGAGACGCAAATAACAAAAGTTACGACGAGGAAAAGGAAGATAAGTATGAGGCAAACATCGAAAAGTATAACTACGAATACGACTACGCCTTCATCGGCAAGAACGACCGGATTTTCCCGCCCGAAAACATGGAGATGAACTTTTGCGACCTGATAGACTGCCATCCGGTCCTGACGGACAACGCACACTATGACGAGTCCATGTTCCGCTTTCTGCTGCAAGATATGTGGGAGATGACTACCAGTGAATTCAGATATCATGTCAAAACCATAAATATTGAATGAAACGAAACAGAAAATGATTTGCAGTACCATTCAATCCATCGACAAAGCCCTCGTTGCAAGACGCTTTGCCCATGCACGGAATACGTACGGCCGAGAAGCTCTTGTTCAGCAGCAGGTGGCGGAGAAGATGCTGCGCCTGCTCACGAAACATGCCTGCCCGTCTGCTGCGGCACACAACGGCGAGGGCAATACGCGAAGTTTGTCAGGCAACGCCTCTCCCTTCCGCCATATCGTAGAGTTCGGATGCGGAACCGGGTGCTACTCCCGTTTGCTGCTGCACGCATTGCAACCGGAAACTCTGCTGCTCAACGACTTGTGTCCCGAAATGAGGGAGTGTATCTGCGATTTGTTGCCGGCCGGTGAACCTCTGCCTCATAAACCTCTACTTTACGATGATAAAGTAGAACTCTACGGCGCTAAAGTGCCACTTGAGAAAGCTAAAGTGCCACTTTACAGAAACCCGCTTATATCCCCTGCTGTCAGCTTTTTGCCGTGTGATGCGGAAACTCTCGATTTCCCGCAAGGGACAGACCTGATAACGTCCTGTTCCACCCTGCAATGGTTTGCCGATACGGAACGGTTCTTCACCCGCTGCCACCGTTTCCTATCGGACGGTGGCATTCTCGCATTCAGCACTTTCGGCAAGAGGAATATGCAGGAGATACATACCCTGACCGGACACGGACTGGAGTACTTCTCGCTCGAAGAACTAAAAGCCTTGCTGTCTTCCCGCTTCGAGGTTCTTTATGCCGAAGAAGAGATTGTCCCCCTGCCATTCGGCACTCCGCTCGAAGTGTTGCAACACCTCAGACAAACCGGCGTTACCGGAACGGAAAAGAAAGTCTGGACGCGCGGACGCCTGCAAAGTTTCTGCGAGGAATATATCCGGATGTACGGCAAGAACGACCGTAGTGTTTCGCTGACTTATCACCCGATTTATGTAATAGCGAGAAAAAGAGGAAAGACAAAGTAAGAAGTATAAGGGATGAAGTACAAAATACGAAGCATAAGGTACGAAATGTAAAGTATAAGGTATGAAGTATGAGGTATAAGAGATTTTAAAATAAAGGATGAGGAATTCGGTAAACACATAGGTGATAAGAGGTATGAGCACCGATGTTTAATCAGTTAATTTACATAAGGATATAAAGAATTATGAAACCAAACATTTATTTCATCAGCGGCATTGATACAGATGCCGGAAAAAGCTATTGCACTGCCTGGTATGCCAAGCAGCTATCCCGGAACGGACAGCGTGTCATCACCCAGAAATTCATTCAAACCGGCAATACCGGACACTCCGAGGACATCGACCTGCACCGCCGCATCATGGGCACCGGCTATCTGCCTGAGGATAACGAGGGGCTTACAATGCCCGAAATCTTCTCCTATCCCTGCTCTCCCCATCTTGCAGCACGCATCGACAACCGTCCTATCGACTTCGACAAAATAGAGAACGCTACGCAGGAGCTTGCCCGCCGCTACGACACCGTACTCGTGGAAGGAGCCGGCGGACTGATGGTTCCCCTGACCGGAGAATATCTCACCATAGACTACATTGCCGATAAGAACTATCCCCTTATCTTCGTGACATCCGGCAAGCTGGGCAGCATCAATCACACCCTGCTAAGCCTTGAAGCCATCGGGCACCGGGGAATCACGCTCGACACCGTACTGTACAACCTTTATCCCACGGTAGAGGACAAGACCATACAGAACGATACGATGCAATACATACGGGAGTATCTTTCCAGACATTTCCCCGGAACAAAGTTTGAGGTTGTGCCGGAGATAAATAATCTGCATCAGACCATGTAATCTGTGACGAATTTCGTACCTTTGCACGTTATAAAACGTCATAGGACACATGGAAGCATTTACATTCGATACAACCGAGCAGATATTACTCGCAGCGACGGGAACTCTTTTTATCATTCAAGCCCTTTATTACCTTTGCCTGTACAACCGCATCCACCTGCGCAGCCGTGCCGTGAAGCGCGGCAATGTACACTTCTCGCAGGAGCTCCCGCCGGTGTCGGTCATCATCTGCGCACGTGAAGAATGCGAAAACCTGCGGCGTAACCTGAAAGCTGTGCTGGAGCAGGATTATCCGCAATTTGAGGTTATCGTTATCAATGACGGAAACACGGACGAAAGCGAAGATTACCTCACTTTGCTGGAAGAGAAATACCCGCACCTCTACCACAGCTTTGTCCCCGACTCTTCCCGCTACATCAGCCGGAAGAAGCTTGCCGCCACTCTCGGCGTGAAAGCCAGCAAATACGACTGGCTCGTCTTTACCGAAGCCAACTGCTGCCCGCAAAGCAACCAATGGCTGCGGCTGCTGGCACGCAACTTCACCTCGCGTACGCAAGTTGTCTTGGGATATAGCGGCTATGAACGCGGCAAAGGCTGGTTGCACAAGCGCGTAGCTTTCGACAATCTGTTCACTTCCATGCGCTACCTCGGCTTTGCGCTTGCCGGAAGCCCGTATATGGGCATCGGGCGTAACCTTGCCTACCGCAAGGAGTTGTTTTACGAACACAAAGGGTTCTCTGCACATCTCAACCTTCAGCGCGGCGATGACGACCTGTTCGTCAATCATGTAGCCACTGCCGAAAATACCCGCGTGGAAACCGATGCGGATGCCACCATACGCATGCAACCCGTATTCCGCGCAAAAGACTGGCGGGAAGAGAAAATCGGTTACGCATCTCCCGCCCGCCTCTATCACGGCATGCAACGCTGGCTTGCCGGACTGGAAACCACTACCCGCCTCGCGTTCCATGCCGCATGGATGGCTACGCTCGCAACAGCCATACTGCATTTCCACTGGCTGGCGGCAGGCATTGCATTCCTCGTCTGGATACTCCGGTTTATCCTGCAAGCCATCATCGTCAACAAGACTGCCAAGGATTTGAACGACCGGCGCAGATACTACTGGTCGCTGCCCGTGTTCGATGTACTCCAGCCGCTGCAATCTCTCCGCTGGAAGCTCTACTGTCTGTTTAGAAAGAAAAGCGAATTCCTGAGAAAATAAATGAGAAATTACCCTCTACTCGTAGCGCATGGAATTTGCCGGATGAATCCGTGTAATGAGGTAGGACGGTCCTAACAGCATAGCGATTGAGGCCAGCAGCGTGCCGACATTCAGCAACAAGAAAAGCCAAAGATTGAAAGATACGGGAACGGTGTCCATATAATAGGTTTCCGGGTCGAGACGGAACAAGCCGAACCACTTCTGGATAAAATAGAAAGCCAGTCCTATTACATTGCCCCACAGCATTCCTTTTCCGATGAGGAATACCGCCAGCCAAAGAAACAGTTTGCGGATAGTGAGGTTGTTCGCTCCCAAAGATTTCAGAACGCCAATCATGGAGGTGCGCTCTATGATGATTATCAGCAGCCCCGAAACCATGGTAAACCCGGCAACGCCAATCATCAGAATAAGGATAACCCATATATTGACATCCAAGATGCCGAGCCATGCAAAAATCTGCGGGTTCAACTGCTCTACGTTGAGTACACAGTATTCTGCCCCGTAAGGGTCGGGATGCCGGCCCACTTCATCGGCTATCCGGTAGGTGGTTTCTTCCAGTTTATCGTAGTCGTACAGCTCCAGCTCCACTCCGCTCACCTGGTCGGGATGCCACTTGTTCAGACGGTTCACCAGGCACAGGTCTGTAAGCAGGAACAGGTTGTCGTATTCGGAAAAGTTGGTCTGGTAGATGCCGACGATTGTCAGGCGGCGGGCACGCACATCGTCCTGTATGTAGTAGGTGTCTATCTTGTCGCCGAGCTTCAGCTTCAGTTTGTCGGCTATCGCCTTTGAAATGACCACACGGTTGGTAGAAGCCGAGTCGCTGAACTGCGGAAACTCTCCCTCTATCAGGTGACGGCGGAAGAAAGAACTGCCATACTCCGGCCCTATACCCTTCAATGCCATGCCCTGAAAGGCATCGGACGTCTTTATCATACCCGGCTTGGTGGAATAGCGTTGCACGTGTTTCACACCGGAATTATCTGCAAGAGCGGCAAGCATACTGTCCGTCACGGCTATGGGGCGGGTTTCAAAAGAACGCGCCGCATCCGAATTGCTAATCTGGATATGCGAGCCGAAACCGATTATCTTATCGCGTACCTCGCTCTTGAAACCGATTATCACCGACACGGCAATAATCATCACCGCCAACCCGATAGCAACACCGATAGTTGCTATCAGCACGGCAGGACGGGAAACTTGCTTTCCGACATCGGAACTGCGGTAAATACGCAGCGCTATGAAACGGGATAAATTCATCAGTAGTATTATATATCTTCTATTCCGTACGTCCCGGATAGGCTTCGAGCGCTTTGGAAAGCACAAACAGCGCACGGATTAAATCTTCCTTCTTCAAGACGTAAGCGATGCGCACTTCGTTGCGGCCGGAACCCGGAGTGGTATAAAAGCCGGAAGCCGGAGCCATGAAAACGGTCTGCCCTTCGTACTGGAATTCGGAAAGACACCATGCGCAGAACTTGTCCGAATCGTCTACGGGCAGCTTGGCCACGGTATAGAACGCTCCCATCGGAATGGGTGAATATACGCCGGGAATACGGTTCAGACCGTCAATCAGGCATTTACGGCGTTCTACATACTCGTCGTAGGTATCGCGCAGATAGTCTTCGCCGGCATCCAAAGACGCTTCGGCAGCAATCTGACCTATCAACGGCGGACTCAAACGCGCCTGGCAGAACTTCATAACGGCATCGCGTATCTCTTTGTTCTTCGTTATCAGTGCACCTACACGGATACCGCATTCGGAATACCGCTTGGAAACGGAATCAATCAGGACTACATTGTTCTCGATGCCTTCCAGATGGCAGGCGGAGATGTATGGAGAGCCCGTATAGATGAACTCGCGATACACCTCGTCGGAGAAGAGGAAGAGGTCGTACTTCTTCACAAGGTCGCGTATCTGATTCATTTCACGGCGGGTATAAAGGTAGCCGGTAGGGTTGTTGGGGTTACAAATCAGGATGGCACGCGTACGTTCGTTTATCAGCTCCTCAAACTTCTCCACTTTAGGCAGCGAGAATCCCTCTTCGATGGTCGTTGCAATCGTACGTATCCTGGCTCCGGCAGAGATGGCAAACGCCATGTAATTGGCATAAGCCGGTTCGGGCACGATAATCTCGTCACCCGGATTGAGGCATGCCATGAAAGAGAACAGCACCGCTTCCGAACCGCCGGATGTAATGATTATGTCATCGGCTGTGAGCTTGATGTTGTACTTATCGTAATACCCCACCAACTTCTCGCGATAGCTGCGGTAGCCTGCACTGGGACTGTACTCCAATACCTTACGGTCAATATTGCGGATGGCGTCAATCGCGACTTGCGGCGTAGGCAGGTCGGGTTGTCCGATATTGAGGTGGAATACATGGATGCCCCGTTGCTTGGCTGCATCTGCCAAGGGAGCCAGCTTTCTGATAGGAGATGCGGGCATCTCCATTCCGCGAATAGAAATTGTTGGCATGAGTTTTTTATATCATTTTATCATTTAAGTCGCAAATGTAGTGATTTATTTGATACCAAAGAGAAGCAAAGACATAAAAACTTTAAAAACCTTATCTATATTAAAAACACTATGCTATTTAAAAAGAATCTTGTACCTTTGAAATAGTAAACAAATGAACAACCACAACCGTTTTATCTTAAACCAACTTTTAAAATAGTAAGTAACGCTATGGTCATCAACCTAATAACTTTTGCTTCACTGCTACATAAGCAAGCATCAGTCCGCAGTTCCCATGAAATAATCCTGAACGAACTGGAAAAATATTTCACCGTCAATTTCATAGATTACCAAGATATCAACAAGCTGTCTCCCGACGATTTCAGCATCCTGTTCATCGCCACCGGCGGAGTGGAACGGCTGGTTATCCAGCATTTCGAGGCTCTTCCCCGCCCTGCCATCATCCTGGCAGACGGTATGCAGAACTCGCTTGCCGCCGCCCTCGAAATATCTTCCTGGCTGCGCAGCCGGGGAATGAAAAGCGAAATCCTGCATGGCGAACTGTCCGAAATCATCAAACGCATTTTTGTACTGCACAGCAATTTTATGGCACAGCGCAGCCTCTTCGGGATGCGTATCGGTGTGATAGGCACTCCGTCGAGCTGGCTCATTGCCAGCAACGTGGATTATCTGCTTGCCAAACGACGCTGGGGAGTGGAATACACGGACATCGCACTGGAACGCGTGTACGAATATTACAACCAAATCACGGATGATGAAGTAGGCGAAGCATGTGCCGGTCTTGCCGGAAAAGCGCTTGCCTGCCGGGAAGCGTCGCCCGAAGATATGATAAAGGCAATGCGCCTGTACCGCGCCATCCGGAAGATTGTGGACGAAGACCGTTTAAGCGCACTCACCCTGAGTTGCTTCCGCCTGATAGAACAGACGGGCACTACCGGCTGTCTGGCGCTTTCCCTGCTGAATGACGAGGGCATCATTGCCGGATGCGAAGGCGATTTGCAGTCCGTCTTCACCATGCTCGCTGCCAAAGTGCTCACAGGCAAGCCTGCTTTCATGGCCAATCCTTCCATGATTAATGCACGCACCAACGAAATCATACTGGCGCATTGCACCATCGGCATCGCACAGACAGAGCAGTTCATCATCCGCAACCACTTTGAAACGGAAAGCGGCATCGGCATACAGGGAATACTGCCTGCCGGAGACGTAACAATCGTGAAATGCGGCGGAGAATGTCTGGACGAATATTACCTCGGCACGGGTACATTGACCGAAAACACTAACTACATCAATATGTGCCGCACACAGGTACGTATCAAGATGAACGCCCCGGCGGAATATTTCCTGAGAAATCCGTTGGGCAACCATCACATCATGCTGCATGGCAACTACGAACTGATGCTCGACGAGTTCCTGCAATCCAACGGATGCAAAAGGATAGAATAAACTCTAAAACCGACCGGCAATCATATTACATCATCACTCATGCGGACTTCAAAGCGGGTTCCTCTGCCCGGCTTTGAAGTCACCGTAATGGTTCCGTGTATACGTTCCACAATTGTCTGGCAGATACTCAACCCTAAACCGGCCCCTTGCGTAAAGCTGTCCGCCTTATAGAAACGCTCGAAGATATGCTTCTGGTCTTCATCGGATATACCCGCTCCGGTATCTTCCACAAAGACGGTTGTATATCTGGATTCATCCACTCTATATCCTAAAGTGATGCTCCCTTGCACGGTAAACTTCTTGGCATTGTTAATCAGATTATTCAAAACCTGCTTCAAGCGTACGGCATCGGTAGTGATATACTTGTCTGCCCCTTCCGGAAAATCGGTGCATAATTCCACTCCCTGCGGCATGCTCAGCCTCTGGGAGTCGTAAACTTCCTGCATGATAAACGTAAGATTGTAAGAAGAGAACTGAAAATCCATTGTGCCCGATTCGATGCGCGAGAGGTCCAGAATATCATTAATCAGAGCCAGCAACAACGTGCAGTTTATATTGATAGTCTCGACAAACTGCTGTACTTCTTCCGAAGAAAAGGCTTGCAGGTCTTTCAACAAATCGGAGAAACCGACTATCGCATTCAACGGAGTACGTATCTCATGGCTCATGTTGGCAAGGAACGCCGATTTCAGTCTGTCAGCCTGCAAGGCACGGTCACGGGCTGCGATAAGTTCCTCTTCGGTGTCTTTATAACGCTGGATACTCTGGCATACACCCAATACCCTATAAGGTATATCTACTGTGAGCCCCTCATAAGCGGTACTCCGGAACTCCCACCACTCATATCCGCCATCTGCGTTTTGCAGCCGGAAACTCATGCGCGAGTTCGGCTCATGCCCCAGCATGATATTGTCGAAATGCCTGCATGTGCGGGAAAGGTCTTCCGGATGAACAATCCGATCCAGTTCTTCCCTCGAGATATAGTCCGTATTGTCGTAGCAATTGAAACGTTGCAGCAGTCCGTCGGGAAAATGGAAGCATTTCAACCGTGTGTTATACTGCCACGGATAAATGGAACTTTCCTCAATAGCCATATTGAAAAAACGCTTCTGCATCTCTTCTTCGGATATATTACGGCAGACAATTGCCATACCCGTCAGTTTGTCTTTCGCAAAGATAGGAACCACCTCGCCCGAAACAGGGAAATAAGTACCTTTGGTATTCTCTTGCATGAATGCCTTTTCCGGTATAATGACAGGCTTCCTATCCTGTATCACCTGTTTCAGCAGAGCCTGCAGGATATTCTCGCCATTCATGTAAATATGGAGAATGGAACCGGCAACCTGTCCTTCGTACGGACGCGTCGTATACATTTCTGCAGGCAATCCCAGCATCTCCACTAAAGCCCGGTTCACAAAATGGATTCTCAAATCCATATCATACGTAACCAGTCCGTCGCGAATAGAACAGAATATCTTATCGAATTCGTCCCGCTGTTCCACCAGACGGTGTTGTATCAGCAGACGGGTCTGCGCATGTATCCGCTTGCGCGATTCACGCCGGTTGCTCCGATAGAGCCAGACTACAAGAAACGCCAACGCACCCACTATTACCGAATAGAACAGAATAAACCAGGCCTGATAGCGGTCCATCAGAGGAATATTCAAAACGATTCCCCGTTTTTCAACATTGTCCACATCTACACGGAAGAAGTCCAACTGCTTGTAGTCGAACAATAACTTGCCGCCCAAGTCTCCTATTCCAAATGAAGCAGGCGACCGGCCCTTCAGAATACTTGCCGCCTGTATGCCCGCAGCATAAGTATCTGCCGCCGGTTCTACATCATAAACACATAAAACACCGCTTGTCATTGCCAGGTTTTGATTGGCAAATACAGGAGCTTTCAATTTCAAGGAAAGAAAAGGAATCCACTTAGGAGCTATAACAATGTACTTATGGGCATGATAATCGTAACAAATAGACGTAACGAGAGAGTTGAGGGACTTTCTCTGTACATTCAGTTCCTTAAAACTGTATTCGGGATGTTTCTTATGAAAAGACTCCCAAGCTTCTTCTACCGCTTCCACTCCCTTAGCACTCAAAAAACTGCTGTCCGACAGGCAGACAATCTCCTTACGTGCAGGAAACAAACGTATGGCTTCCTCAAGCAACACATTGAAATCCGTTACTGAAGTGAAGCCCGAGACATTCGGCATACGGTCGAACAACTTCCTGTCAGGATATTTAATGCCCGAAACAACTACCGGTATCTGATACGGCAAAGAATCGCCGCAGTGAGTCAAGGTAAAGAAAGCCTCATCGCTGGACGTCACAATCAAATCCGTTTTCCGCTGTCTGGCACGTTCGCATATGCGGCGCATGATGACACACTCCGAAGCAAACGTCCAAAAATCGGCATTCAGATACTCTATAACCACGTTTGCTTTTACACCGCCTTCTTTCAAGCCGTCCTGCAAACCGGCAATAAGGTTATTGTGCCAGGAAGAGCTGTTTGTATATGATTGTATGAAAAGTACATTATAATTGTTTTCCGCAGCCGAAAGCGTCCCCGATATCATGCATAAGAAAGCTAATGAACATGTTAAGAAAAAGTGTTTTCCCATTCCGTTTGTTTTGATTTGTCTGCGTAAACTTCTTTATAACAACGCAAATATACAAGCTTATATCGAGAATATACATCTTTTGATAAAAAATAATAGGATAAAACGCAGAATAAGGAAAATTTGAGCATTCTCGCTGACAGTCTGAGAGTTTGGCTTCGGATGGCACAAATTGGCATAAGGTCGGGAAAACGGGTTTAGGCAGAGAACCTGAGCACCGACAACATCGTGGAAATGAACGGTACGCCTTGGATTGTATCGAAACGCCAAAAAACGGGCGTACTGTTCCAAATCAAACTGATGGACATCCCCATGCAGATTATCAGACGTTACAAGCCGTTCAGAACAGACAAACGGCTGTTCAACATCGGCTCGCTTGACACGGTGAACAAACGCATCAAGGCTGTGGCGAAGAAATGTGAGATAGAAAAGCCGATTTCATTCCATTTAAGCCGCCATTCATTCGCTGTTTTGGCATTGAATTACGGTATGCCGATAGAAAGCGTGAGCAAGATTTTGGGGTATACCAATATCACCACCACGAAGCTTTACGCGAAGGTGACAAGCAAGAAACTCGAAAACGACATATCCGCTTTCGAGAGCACCGCAGGGAAATGTCGGACAAGGAAGCGGAACACCAAAAGGAAGTGTCATTTCTGAAAGCTATCATCTTGAAAGCCAAGAAATGGTTTCCGCTGTTCCAAGAGTTGGTGTACATGGAGAGGTTCTGCCTGAATGGTTCAAGGAGCAGTTCAACAAGCTGTTCTCATCCATTAGGAGAACGGTTACACAACCACGAGGCATTAAATTATGAGCATCAGGCAGAAGGGAAGTTCAAAATAGCAGGCTTTCCGTCTGCCTAACTTGGAATGTTTGTATTCTATATTCCGAGCTTTTTTAAGATACGCTGATTTATAGCGCAATGTGCATGATATAATAGTTAAAATAACAAAAAAGACGGATTACGCAAAGTCACGTTTTATTTCTTTTTTTTCTAATTTTACACCCGAAAACAAGTAAATGGCATAGTTAAATGGAAACTTATACAGTACATTACAAAAACAAAATCTGTTATTTCCACGCATGGGGAGCAGAGGTGCAGATTTAACCTTCCGTTTCCATTTCCATAACTATATTCATTCTATAAACATAAAATAATCAGTTAATTTATGAGCAAAAAGAAAAGGCTCATAGGGCTGTTGTACATTGCAGTCCTATGCAGTCAGGGGTTGTGTGCCCAAACTCGACAAATGGGCATAGAGGAACTGTTCCGTCTTGCCGACGAGCAGAGCAAAAGTATTCAAACGTACCGAACGGGGGCAGAATCCGCCGAGGAAGCCCTTAAAGCGGCTAAGGCACAAAGGCTTCCGGATGTAAATGTGTCCCTTTCCGCCAGCTATTGGGGCAACGGCAAGCTGTGGGACAGGGACTTTGGCAACGCCATGACGGTAGACATGCCGCATTTCGGCAACAACTTCGCATTAGAAGCGCAACAGGTCATTTATGCAGGCGGTGCGATAAGCAGCGGCATCAAGCAGGCGGAAATAGGAAAGGCGTTGGCGGAACTTGACTTGCAAAAGAACGTGCAGGAGATACGCTTCCTGCTGGTAGGCCATTATTTGAACGTGTACAAATTAGACAACCAAATCCGGGTGGTGCAGAAGAACATGGAACTGATAGAGGAGGTCATTGCCAACATGAAAGCCCGCAGGGAACAAGGCACGGTTCTCAAAAACGACATTACACGTTATGAATTGCAAAAGGAGCAACTGAACTTGCAGTTGTCAAGAGTGGAAGACGCGCGTAAAATTGCCAACCATCAGCTGGTTACCGCCTTGCATCTGCCCGAGGGTACGGAAATATCCCCTGACACCTACTTGCTGGAGCGGCAAATCCTTACCCTCACAGAGGATGATTGGCAGGACATGGCCGAAACCAATAACATTCTCCTGAAACAGACACAGGCCGCCATCCAAATGAATGAGCAAAAAGTAAAGCAGGAGCGTTCCGAACGCCTGCCGCATATTTCCATTGTCGCCGCAGAGCATTTGGACGGCCCCATCACCATTGAAGTGCCCGTACTGGATAACAATTTCAATTATTGGTACATAGGGATTGGGGTAAAATATAACCTTTCCTCCCTGTTCAAGAACAACAAGAAGCTGAAACAGGCACGGTTGAATGTGCGTCAGGCACAGGAACTCCATCAGTTGGCGCAGGAGCAAGTGGAAAATGCCGTGCAGGAGGGGTATGTGAACTTCCTGACTGCCTTTACCGACTTGCGGACACAGAAGAACAGTGTAAAGCTGGCAGACGAGAATTACAACGTCACCGAGAACCGCTATAAAAACGAGATGGCGTTGCTGACCGACATGCTGGATGCCAGCAACATGAAACTCACCGCCGACTTGGGACTGGTGAATACCCGCATCAACATCCTGTACAACTACTATAAAATGAAATACATCACCCATACTTTATAAACAGAATATCATTATGGTTACAAGAAAGACAAAAAAGTTGGTTTACAATACGATTGTCATTGCATTGCTGGTTATCGGCATAGGGTACGTTTGCACACGCTTTCTCCATTTGGGCAGCGTAGAATATACGGACAATGCGCAGGTAAAGCAACATATCACTCCCATCAACACACGTGTACAAGGCTTTATCAAGAAAATATATTTCGAAGAATACAAGCCTATACACAAAGGCGACACGTTGCTTGTGATTGAAGATGCGGAGTTCAGATTGCGGCTGGCACAAGCCGAAGCGGATTTGGCAAACGCATTGGCAGGACAACAAGTCACCCATGCCGGGATAGCCACGACACAAAACAACCTGACAGTCAATGATGCCGGCATCGAGGAAGTCTGCGTGCAACGGGCCAATGCAGAGCGTGAGTTGCAACGGTATAAGAAACTATTGGAGGAAGATGCCGTCACCCGGCAGCAATATGACAATGTAAAGACCGCATACGATGCCATCAACGCCCGGTATGAACAGGCACTCCGCATGAAACACACCACGTCCTTGATCAAAGAGGAACAAACGCATCAGCTGGGACAAAACGAGGCTGCCGTCCGTTTGGCACAAGCCGCCGTGGATTTGGCGCGGCTGAACCTGTCCTATACGGTCATCATCGCTACCTGCGACGGCATGACGGGACGCAAGGCTATACATGAGGGGCAGTTGGTACAGCCCGGCCAAACGCTGGTGGACATCGTGGACAACAGCGACCTTTGGGTCATCGCCAATTATCGGGAGACGCAACTTCCCAACATCAAGGAAGGAGCGGAGGTTATCTTTACGGCAGATGCCGTTCCGGGCATCGTATACAAAGGAGTAGTAGAATCCATATCCGATGCCACTGGAGCGGCGTTCTCTTTGATTCCACAGGACAATGCTACCGGAAATTTCGTAAAAGTGGAGCAAAGAGTGCCCGTTCGCATCCGCTTGCAAGGCAATGATGCCGACAAAGTGAGCCGATTGAGGACAGGATTCAATGTAGAATGTAAAGTGAAATACTGATATGAGCGGAACTGCACAACCCATGCCTTTTTCTATGCCGATGTTCAGGAATTTTATCCCTGAACAAATACGACCTTGGATATATGTATTCATAGCTGTCACTTTCCAATTTTCCGGTGGACTTTATTTGGGCACGCTGAACCAGATGATGGGCGAAACGACCCTGATGCGGGAAGACTTTCTGATGTGCCTTTACGCAAACTTGGCAGGAATGGCCATTTATTTTCCTTTGCTGTTCCGCGTAAAGTTCCGTTTCACCAACAAGACGCTGTTGTGTGGAGCGGCTACCGGAGTATTGCTCTGCAATCTGATTGCGCCGCATATCACTTTTCTTCCATTGCTTTGGCTGATATGCTTCATCGAAGGTATGTGTAAGATACAAGGCACATTTGAATGTATGTCGAATATCCAACTTTGGATGAGTCCGACACGCGACTTTACCGTGTTCTTCCCCGTGCTGCATATCATCATCTTAGGAAGTATGCAATTGTCCGATTTGTTGGCCACTTATCTGATGTATTACTACCATTGGGACTATATGCAACTGTTCATCTGTGGCATCATGATGACAGACTTGCTGATATTGACCGTCTGCACACGCCATTTCCGTATGTTCAAGAAGTTTCCCTTGTTCGGCATCGATTGGCTGGGAGCGGTACTTTGGGTGGCGCTTGCCTTGGAAATCACGTTTGTTTTCAACTATGGCGATTATTACGATTGGTGGAACAGTCCGGTCATCCGCAAGGTCAGCCTTTCCGCAGCCGTTACGTTCGTATTTTGTTTGAGGCGTATGTTCTCTATTCGTCATCCGTACCTTGAACCCAAGATGTGGACATACCGTTATTTGGCTCCGATTCTTGTGTTGGTCGCTTTGGTGGAAATGTTGCTTGCCACCGAGCATGTATTGGAAGAGACATTTTTTGAGGGCGTAATGCATTACGGCACGATTACCGGCGTGCAGTTGGATTGGCCTGTGCTTGTCGGATGCCTTGCCGGATGTTTGTTTTCCTATTGGTGGATGCACATCAAGCAATTCAACTATCTGCGGCTGATAATCATAGGGCTGGCAGGCGTGATATTTTATCTTCTCGGCTACTATTTCACAGTTTCAAGCGACATTCACATATCCCAGCTGTATCTGCCGATGGCTTGCCGTGGGTTCGGGTATGCTGTGTTGAGCGTGACTTTCCTGACCTGCGCAGAAGAAATCATGAGTTTCCAGCATTTTTTCCAATCCCTTGCCGTGTTCCAAATGCTCCACATGGTCATGGGCGGTGTGATAGGTGCTGCCATTTACACCCGTGGTCTGAAATATTATATTCCCGACAATATAGCACGGTATGGGGCGGCGATAGACAATGTGGCTGCCAATGAAGTGCCGGTAAATATCCCATATTTTATGGAGATGTTCATGTCGCAAATGACTGAAATCAGCATAAAGCAGATATATGGTTGGGCTGCATACGCCTGTATCTTCCTCTTTTTGCTGTTTCTGTTGTACGATGCTCCGATACGCAGGGAACTCAAGCAGATACCAAGCTGGCAGAAAATAAGGCAGAAGATTGCCGAATCTTTTGCTGATAAAAAGTGAAAATGACTATTTACAAATCACATACATAGCCACTTGCTGGGAATCTTCTGTTTTTGGCAAGTGGCTATAAATTACCCCCACTCTTTGAGAAAAGCTCATAAGCAGCTTATTTCTATTTTAATATCGTTTTTCCGGAAAAACTTTATTCATCATGCAATGCTTCTGCCGGGTGTACTTTCATCGCTCCATAAGCAGGATACCAGATTCCGGCAACAATCATCAGCGCCATAAGCAGCCATGTCAAGGCAAGAGCCGGCAGAAAGCGTCCGGCATCGAAAGGCATCTTGCCCACATCCACCAGTTCGGCATAACCGATATTGAAAGCGATGACAGCCGCCGGTACGGCCGCCAGCGTAAGCAGCAACACCCCTTCGTACATGAGACAGGAGAATATTTCCCGGCGCGAACTGCCCAGCGCCATCCGCAGCGCAACCTCTTTACGGCGTTGCTGCGTACGGAACCAGAATGTGCCGATAACGCCCAAAAAGATATTCAACAGCAGGAAACCGAGCACGCAAAGCTGCGTCTTCCATTCGTTCATGTCTTCCAGCTCGCAGATTTCGCGCAAATGGCTGAAAGGTGTAATGTCCAGCAGATACAGATTACCTACCTGATAAAGGCGGTCGGCATCATTCATCAGCTTTTCGGCAAAGTTCTTATCGGCATCTTCGGAAACGCGCAGGCTGACTGTGACATAACGGGGATCGCCGAAATTCCGTAACCTCTTCGCATTGAGCGGAAGGGCTGCAAAAGCCCCGCCCCACTGCGACGGAGTATGGAAATGCGACCAGCGCACGGGCGTGCCCACCGCACCGATGCGACGGCGGACATCCTTGCCGTAGTTCAACAGCAAGACTTCCTGCCCCGGCAAGGACGCACCGCCTCCCAATTCCGGATGTCCTTCGGTGAGGTTGGAAGATACCACCGGCTCGTCATTGCGGAATGCAGCCTCTACCTTGGCAAACTCCGCTTCCTCCGTAAAGGCATAACGGAACACGCGGAAAAAGTCCACCTCCACCCAAAGAAGATGTACATTGACAGCCACGGAGTCAATACCCAAATCAATACCGTTACTGCCCTCATTGTACGGAAAGCAGTTTTGCGAAAGGGCAACGGCCTCTACGCCGGGGCAATGACGCAGCCTGTCCGTAAGCCGGAGCAAGTCGTCCATATCATCATCGGCGGTTAGCTCCGGATTATAAAGAGGCGAGTCCTCTCCCAACTTGCCTACGGTGATATTGTAGCAGTGCTCCGTATCGAATCCCATCGGAGCGTGATAGACCTGTGCAGTAACAAGCGTCCAGTCCACAATATACCACAGCACGACAAAGACTAGCAGCAGCTCCACAAAGAGAAAAAGGTTGCTGTTCCACTCGTTCTTTATTTGTTTCAATATCGTTTTCATAACCATCGTTTACCTTTGATTGATCGCATCCGTTATATTCATTCTCGAAGCCCTCCATGCCGGTATGCCTGCCGAAAGGATGTTCATCAGCAAACAGAAACCGAAAGCTGCAAGGAATGCCCAGGGCGAAAGCAGCATGCCCGGTGTCAGGGCGGTTTCCCCGCTGAGGTAGGCATTGGTGCTATTGTTGAAAAGAAAACCGTTCAGCAGGAAAGTAGCGGCGTAACTCAGCGCAAGTCCCAACACGCCGGCAAACAATGTCAGCAGCAAATTCTCAAAGAATATCTGGCGTATCAGTTCGCCACCCGTAGCCCCGAAAGCCTTGCGCACGCCTATCTCCGCCATACGTCTGCGCATGCGGGAGAGCGTCATGCTGCTCAGGTTGATGGCAGGCACAAGCAACAGGATGGCAATAACGAGCATATAGCGCAGGATAATGGCTTTGGTATCGGGTGTTTCGCTCCACTTGCGGTAAAGGTTGGCAAACCGCTCATCGGGTTGCCCGCGATAGAACACTTCCGAGTCGCGCAGGCTGTCGTTATACTTACGGCGAAGTTGCTCCGCCTCCTCACGGATAGCCGGAAAATCGGCTGCGGAACGCGCAAGGATAACCGCCCTCATCTGTCCTACGGTCTCCTCCCACCACGCCAGCCGGGCAATGTCTGTGGACGTATAAGGAATCCACACCTGCGCATAGGCGGAAGTGGCAAGTACGGACACATCCGCCACTACACCGGATATACGGTACTCTACATAGTTCAACTGCACCGTCTTTCCCGCAACGTCCGTTGTGCCGAACAGGCGGCGCGCCACCGCAGCGCTCAACACGGCGCATAGCACTCCGGCATCGCTGTCGGCCTTGGTAAACGCCTTGCCGCTGAGAAAGCGAAACCGGAAGATATGCCAGAAGGCGTCGTCCGTCTGCACCATGTCGGCCGTGACCTTGTTGCCTGCCGGCAGGGACACACGTACCTTTTCGGGCAAGGAAACCAACGTTACCGCCTCCGCCGTAGTGAGACTCTTAAAGCACTCGCGCCCCGTACGCACCGACATGCGGGCGTTGGATGAATCGCCGTCGCTTCCGCCCTTGTTCTTGACGGACATGGCAGACACATACAGCGAACGGCTGCGGTTCACCTCGGGCTCGCAGTCCACGAGCCGCACCTGAAAAGTGATGACAAGCACCATAATCATGCAGATGGCCAATGCCGTACCCAGTACGGAAACCCATGTTATGATGGGATTCTCGCGCAAGTGATATAGCGCTTGCTGAAAGTAAAGACGTATCATATTCCGTTATCTGTTTAACTTCCTAAAATCATTCATCATGCAAAGCCTCTGCCGGTTGTACCTTCATCGCCCTGCGTGCCGGAATGCCTATACCAATCGCAATCATCAATCCTATCAGCAGGAAGCTGATGGCAGCGCAAAGCAACAGACGCTCCCACTCCAAAGTCGTACCGTTGCGCCAGGAGTTCAGTTCCATACTTGCCAGGTTATAGTCAATGAACAAAGCGACAGGCGTGACAAGCAACAGCAAAAGCAGCCCTTCGCTTATCAGACGGGTGAAAATACTCATGTCCGATGCTCCATGCACCTTATGCAGGGCAATCTCCGAACGGCGTTGCTGGGTACGGAACCAGAAAGTGCCGAGCAGTCCCAAAAATATATTCAGCAACAGAAATCCCATACCCATTACGTAATTGCGCAGGTCGTTGCTCCATGCCTGCTGGAAATTACGGCGGATGTCCTTAAAGGAGCGTATCTCGGAGATAAAGACATTGCCGATACGGAACTGTTTCTCACTGTCCGCTTTCAGGCGTTGGATGAAATCATGGTCCTGATTTTCGCGGACACGGACACAGAGTTCCAATCCCGTATCATACCAATCGAGTTTATAAAGAAAGGTATACGAATCGCGGGCCTGCTCGAAATCATTGTAACGTACATTCTCCAAGGCCGCTCCCAACCGGTAGGTTTGTATCGTATCGCCGAAAAGCCGGAAGCTCTTGCCTACGAATTCCGTCAGCGGATGGCCGTACTTCCGGTAAAGGTTGTCGGAAGCAAGGAACTCTCCCCTTTCCAACATCCCGGCAAGCTGTTCGGACGTCTCGCCACGTGTGCCCTGATAACGGAACACACGCACAAAATCGGGAGTCACCAAACGGCGTATCGTCCAATTACCGGAGACCAGCGTATCGTACTGCACCAGATCTGTGGAGTTACTGCCATTATATGGATATGAGTTTTGCGAAAGGCTCACCGCCTCTATCTCCGGACGACGGCGCAGACGGTCCACAAGTTCAAGAATATCGGCATCTTCCTGCTCATCGGTCTGGTTCGGGATATAATCGGGACTCTTATCGGTAAGCTTTCCCATTTCGATAAGGTAGCAATGGCTGATGTCGAAGCCCCGCGGCTCCAGATAAGTTGCCGTACGCGTATAGAGATAGTCCACCACAAACCACATCACAACGCTTACAACCAGCAATTCCAACGCCAGCCACAGATTATTGCGCCATTCATTTTTTATCTGTACTAAAAGTTTCTTAGTCATTTCTTTCCATAATTAATAGTTAGCGACAAGCGTTTAGTGCAACCGTCCTCCCAATGCGTTCACTATCCCGATGCGGGAAGCCTTCCATGCCGGGAAACCGCTGCTCATCAGATTCAGCACAAAGCAGAACAGCAACGCCCACCCAAAGGTGGAAGCATGAAGCAGAATGGAAGCATCCACTTCCGGCGGGTTCAAAGTCTGACTGAATTCCTGCGCAAAAAGCAACGTGTTGCCCACGTATGCAAAGGCCACGCTCAACAGCAAACCGACAATACCCGCCAATAAAGTCATTACCAGATTCTCCGCCACAATCTGCCCAATCAGCTCCATCCGTGTACTGCCGAAAGCACGGCGCACTCCGATTTCCGATACCCGCTGACGCAAGCGACTCTGTGTCATGCTCGAAAGATTGATGGCAGGCACTATCAGCAGAATGACGAAGATGATAATCCGCTGACGGCGCGCCGCATTCACATCCGGTTCGATATTGGCGCCGAAAGCAATGGAATTCTTTTCCTGGTCGTAAGGGCGGTTGCGGTAAATCAGCTTCCAGCCGTTCTCTCCGATAAGCGTATTATACTCCGATTTACGGCGTTCCGCTTCCTGGCGTATAGCGGGGAAATCATCCCGGCTGCGCGCCAGCATCGTACAACTCATCATTCCCATGTGCCGGTCGTTCCATGTTTCATTATCCATACCCGTTGAGGTATACGGAACCCATACCTGTCCGTAAGCGCAATCCGCCAGTGTAGACACATCCTTCACGACACCGGCTACGCGATAGGGCGCATGGCTGAGGAGAAACTCACGCCCCGTAACATCAGTCGTTCCGAAGAGGCTGCGCGCTACACTCTCCGTAAGTACGGCAACCGGCTGCCCGGCATCGAACACGGCTTTATCATAGGGCTTTCCATTGATAAAGGAAAAGTCGAATACGCGCCAGAAGATGTCGTCCGTTTGCCGTAAATCCACACTGACTGCCGGTTTGCCCGGCAAAGACACCGGAGTGGATACGGGGAAAATGGTATAGATAGTGACCGCTTCCGGCGTCTTCAACGACTGAAAACATTCACGGGCTGTCTGTACACTCATCGGTCCGTTGCTTGTACCGTCTCCCCAATTCGAGTTGGAGATGCTCATTGCCTTGACATGCAGGAAGCGGTCGCGATTGCTTTCGGGCGCAAAAGGAGCCACCTTTACCTGCTGCATCATTACCACCAGCATAATAAGGAATATGGCAAGCGCAGTACCGGCTATGCTGACGGCGCTCATCATCGGCTGCTGCCGCAACTGCGCCCAGGCTTGTGCAAAGTATTGCTTTATCATCTTAACGGCCTATTTTCAAGTTATCTGTATTTACTCCTCCTATGCCTCCTTTGGAAATATCGGCACGTCCGGCGGTTCCACTCAAAGTGACATCGCCCACACCACCCATTTTGGCGGACAAATAGTCGCAGGTTACATGAATATCGGCGCTGCCTACTCCGCGCAAGGCAACTTTCAGCTCGTTGCACGTCAAGTCGGAGACATTCACTTCACCCACACCTTTTATCTCGAATGACACGGCATCGAGCTTCAAGGGTTTCTCACATTTGAATTCGCCTACACCGGTAAACTCCACCTCCTTCAAGTCGGGAGCCGAAATCCAGATAGTCACGCCATCCTTCTGATTGCTCCTGCGCTTGTTTTTCCCGTCCTTGAAACCTATCAGCAGACGGCCGTCCTTCACTGTGGTCTGCGTATTCTTCACGTACTTCTCCCTGCCTTCAATCCTGAAAGAATAAGTATCACTCTGTGTAAAATGAATTGTCCCCACAGAGGTTATCTCAATGGACGAGAAAGCATCCACTTTACGTACCTCACTTACTTTTGCATCTTGTGCACAAACACTCAGCATACCTGCAAAGGCCAATACCAATGCAATGATAACACCTGCTACATCAGTTCTCATATTTCTTCTTTTTTATTTTGTTTCACATTCTATTCTTCGTGCAATGCCTCTGCCGGCTGTATCTTGATAGCCTGCCGTGCCGGGAACCATATTCCAATCACCACCATCAGCGCTATCAGCAGCCATGCACCCAACGAGCCCAGCAGGAAACGCAGGAAGCTCCATTCCACCGGCCAGGTGGTAATCAGTTCCGTATGTCCCATTGTAAATTCGGCAATGCCCACGTTATAACAGACAATCATGGCGGGCAGTGCAACAAGAGTCAGCAACAGCAATCCCTCTCCCATAAGCAGACAGAATATCTGTTTCTTCGTGCTGCCCATGGCAAGCCGCAAAGCTATTTCATTGCGGCGCCTACGGGTACGGAACCAGAAAGTACCTATCAGCCCCAGGAACACATTCACCAACAGGAATACTACCACAACCGTTTGCGTATTCACCTTGTCCACATCGCCTTTCATCACCTCAAACTGATATTGCTGCTCCGTGTAAGGAGCTACATCGGCAATGAACATATTGTCGGTGTCCAGATGCGGGGCTATCTCTTTCAGGAACTTGCTCCGGTAATCGGAAGAATCCATGTTTTCCTTCACACGGAAAACAATCTGCGCTTCATAATCCTGTAATTCGGTCCGTATCACATTCTCGTCAATTCTCCGGAAAGCCCACTTTGCATCGGCCCCATAGCGATAGGAACGGAAACTGCCGATCATGCCGCACTGCGTTACCACATTCGCGGTATCCCCGTACCAGCTCAAGGGAGTATCCAAAGAGAAGCCGGGCACCCTTTCCTTATAATAGTCGGCCGTACCCTCGCTCAGCATCACATAATTGCCGGACGTGACATCATTCCCCACAGGCATTGCCGCAAACGGACGTCCGGCATCTTCCTTCATGCGGAATACCCGCGTATATCCTCCGGTAGCGTTTATTATACGCACCGCACAGCCGATGGTATCCTGCACAGCCAGCGAGTTATAGGAATTATTGCCGCTCATCGGCAGGCTCCAATACGACAGGGCGGCCACTTCAACCGCAGGCTCCCTTTCGAGCTTCTGCAGGATGCCCAGATATTTGTCCGCACTCGTCATGCTGCTGTCCCGGCTTTCACCGCCCTTAATCATTGAAAGCTGGTACACATGGTCTATGTTATAGCCCAACGGGCGATAGAACGTATACTTCAGGCATCCCAGCGAATCGCAGAGAAACCACATCACGATAAATACCAGAAACAGTTCTGCAAGCACCCATCCGTTACTGCGGAGACGCGCCCGAATCATACGTAAGTTATGTACTATGAATTTCATAATCAATCTCGCTTTATTTATCGTTCAAAGAATCCACAATTGTGTGCCGTGCGGCAAGCCATGTAGGCAGGCCTGCGCTCAGCAGGTTGATGACCAGACAGAAAAGGAATGCCAGACAGAACACCGTAGGGCTGAACAGTACCGACATGCTCAGGTCGAACTCGCCGGAAGTGCCGGTGTTCTGATTATTGGTGAACAGCCACGTACGCATGCCGTACACGGCCAGATAGCTGAACACCAGCCCCACCGCTCCGCCAATCAGAGTCAGTACGAGGTTTTCATTCAATATCTGCCTTATGAGTACGCCGCGCGTCGCTCCGAATGCCTTACGCACGCCCAGTTCGCTGATGCGCTGCTGCATACGGCTGTTGCTCAGACCGCACAGATTGAGCGACGGCACTAAAAGAACAATGAGCAATGCCAGAGAGTACTGTATGTACAACATCCGCAAATCCGGTCCTACGTTGGCCCACACATGATTGACATGCGCCACGATTTCATCGGGCTGTTCCATAATGTCCATCAGCGTTTCGGCCTGTACGGCATTGATGTCCTTCACCCGCTTCGCTATTCCCTGCCTGATGGCCGGAATATCTTCGGAAGAGTGTGCCAGCGCCACCACCGTATGCGATTGGGCATAACTCCGGATGGAAGTGGCATCCTGCAACTTGGCGGGATACATGCGCCACACTTGCGCATAAGCATCCTTCGCAATGACCGAAACATCCTTTACCACCCCGCAGATACGCGCTTCGTTACGGTTCAGCAGCACCGTCTTGCCCACCGCATCCGTAGTGCCGAACAGTTTCCGCGCCACAGAAGCAGCCACGACAATGGCGGACACATCGCCGCCCCGGTCGGAATCGTCGAATCCCCGTCCTGCGACAAACTGCATCCGGAACACTTTCCAGAATCCCGGGTCGGTTTCCATAGCATCCACTTTCACCGCATTGGTACCGTCGGGCATGGAAACCAGGGCGACCGTTGCCGGAACAAATGCCGTACAGGCCTCTACTTCGGGCAACGGCTGCACACAGTTCTTCATGAAAGCCGGCGAACAGGCTGTATAATTATTCCAGTTCTTGTTCTCCTTGCCCTGCAAATGCATCTTGCTTATGTAGAGAGAGCGGTTACGGTTCACTTCCGGCTCGATGTCGGCATATTTCATCTGCCAGGTAATCACAATCGCCATAATCATGGTAATGGCAAATGCCGTACCCAATATGAATATGGTACTCAGCAACGGGTTCTGCCGTAAAAGTATAAAAACTTGGCGAATGGTCTGCATTTTTGAGTTATGAGTTATAAGTTATGGATTATGGGGGTTATTCTACTTGACGGCCGTCGAAGAAGCGGATTGTCCTTGAGGTCTGTCTGGCTTGCTCTTCATTGTGGGTTACCATTACGATGGTGCGCCCGTCTTCCTTGTTCAGTCGATGCAGCAGCTCCATCACTTCCGCTCCCATTTTGGAGTCCAGGTTACCGGTAGGCTCATCGGCGAGGATTATCTCCGGATTGCCGATAATGGCGCGTGCGATGGCAACACGCTGGCACTGACCGCCGGAGAGCTGTGTAGGCATGTGGCGCATGCGGTGGCTCAGGCCTACTTTCTGCAACACTTCCTCTGCCAGGCGGCGGCGTTCTTTGGCCGATACCTTTCTGTACAGCAAAGGCAGCTCCACGTTGTCCAGCACATTCAGCGAGTTAATCAAATGGAAAGACTGGAACACAAAGCCCAGCTTCCGGTTACGGAAAGCCGCCAGTTCCTTGTCCTTCATGCCGTCCACCTTGGTACCTGCTATTTCAATCGTGCCGCCGGTAGGCGCATCCAGCAAACCCATAATATTCAGCAAAGTAGATTTACCGCAACCGGAAGGTCCCATGATACTGAGGAATTCCCCCTTGTTCACTTCGAGGTTCACATTCTCCAACGCTACGGTTTCAATCTCGTTGGTACGATAAATCTTGTTGATGCCAGTTAACTTAATCATAATGATAGGTATTTAATTGTTATTTCAGTTTCAGCTTATTCTTGTTCTTATATTGGCTCATATCGCTCACCACCACCTCATCGCCCGGTTGCAAGCCGCCAATAACTTCCACAAACTCAAAGTTGGAATCGCCCAACTGCACTTTGCGTTTCACAATCTCCTTGTCGGAATTGCGTACAAACAGTTCGTACTCCCCGCGACCCACGTAGTAAGAGGCGTTGGCTATGCGCATCACGTCCTCTTTCACAGCGTTCATCACATATACGTCCGTCTTCAGGCCGGAGCGCAGACGGCGGTTGTTGTCCTCGTTCAACTGTACGGTGAAGGAAATAACACCATTCTTAGACAAAGGAGTGACGCTGCTCACCGTACCTTCCAGCTTCTCGCTGCCTATCTTGACTATCGCCTTGCCGCCGGCGGCAACACGGTCGCCGTACGTGTCGGCTATCTCGCCCTCTACCTTGAAGTGGCTCAAATCGGAGATGACGGCAATCTGCGAACCTTCCGCCACCTGCGCACCGATCTGGTTGTTTATGTAAGTGAGGATTGCCTTGCGGGGCGAGCGGACCTGCGCATCGTCCAGCGTGCGTTTCGTTTCGGCAAGCGTTTTTCTGAAGATGCTGAAGTCCAGCTCCTGTACCTGATATTCGGCATCCAGCACTTCCTTCTCGTTGGCGTACTGCTGCTTCAACTGTTCGTATTCCAGCTCCGCCACGTTATAACTCAACTCTGCCTGACGCACTTTGTCGGTAGTACCCGAACCGAGGCTGTCGAGGTATTGCTCGTTGCGCAACTCCACCTTTTTGCGGTTCAGTTGCATGGCGGAGACTTTTATCTTCATCTCCAGGTCGTTCAGCTTGGTCATATTCTCAAGCTTGAGCTGCTTCAGCTTGTAGCTGCGCATCTGCTCCTCGTCGAGTTTCTGCTTGTAGTCGGTTTCGGCGCTCTGTAAGTCCAGCTTCAGGATGGGCGTGCCTATATCCACGCTGTCGCCACCTTTCTTATATACTTCCAGAATACGGGTGTTGATGGGCGAGTTGATAATCTCCTCAAAGGCAGGAACCACCTTGCCGGAAGCGCTTACGCTGACTTCAATCGTGCCTGTACTTACCTGGGAGAATACGATGTCCTTCTCCTTCACCCCCGTGCGCATCAATGAGATGAGCACACTGATAACAACGATACCCGCAGCGCCCATGCCGCCATAACGAATGATTTTCTTGTTACGCTCTTTGTTACGAACTTCTTTCGGAATCTCTCTATCCATATTTTCTGTCTTTATTTACTATTTTACGTTGCCGCTGTCCTGTTGCGTAAACGGACAGCCTGCGATTCTTCGCCCTTATACTTGCCAAATCCGTGCCAAAAACATAAATCGTTGAAAACAAGCGTTAAGGCAAAAAGAAGAGTGTCCGTTTTCGGACACTCTGTACATTTTCGGATAGCGGTACTGTACGAAAAGAAGAAACGGACGGGAAAGAAAACATAAAAGTCCGGTAGAGGAAATATAAAACAGCAGGGGATAACGGGCCAAACTCCTAACCTTTGCGTCCGTCCCACGCGCTGGTACTTGTCATACCACGCGTTGGTAGGGCATGTACCAAGCTTTGGTACGACAAGTACCACACTATGGTACGAGAGATACCAACGGTTGGTACTCCGCGTACCAAACCGAGGTATTTCCCGGTACATACTTTCTTATGAGTATCAAGCACTTACGATAATCTTTCCTGAACGTTATCTCAGGCGCAGCCTGTCCCCTACTTCAGGCACATATTCCGCATCCTTGCGGTTCATCTTATACAGATTCTTCAGGCGGATGCCGTACTTCTGCGAAATGGAGTGCATGGAATCGCCGTCTTTTACAATATAAACGGTATGAGGTTTGACGGCTTTCTTGCGCTTGTCTTTCAGATAGATGATGTCGCCTGCCTCTAAGGTATACTCTTTATGCAGGTCGTTATACTTCACCAGTTTGCGCCAACTGATGTCGAACTCTTTGCCCAGGAACTGGAAAGTATCGCCGTCGCGGGCCACAACGTAGGCAATGTCGTTGGCAATATACACCTGATGCGGGTTGGCAAGCCAGGGTTTCTTCTTCAGTTCTTTCTCCCACTTGCGGGCTTCGCGCTTGCTCATGCCGCGGCTGTCGTACTTATACAGGTCGTAGTCCTCGATAATGGTTATCAGGCGGTTGGCATAGGAAGGGTCTGTGGCGTATCCCGCTTTTTTCAGGCCGCGCGCCCAGCCTTTGTAGTCGGTAATCTTCAGCTTAAACAGGAAAGCATAGCGTGCGCCGCGTTTCAGGAAGAGCGAGTGGTCCTCGTAAGAGTCCTTCGGATGGCGATAGGCGCGGAAGCACTCTCCTTTGGCATCGTCATCGTGGTACACTCTCCGCCCGCGCCAGTCGCTATGGCACTTTATGCCGAAGTGGTTGTTGCTCTTGCGCGCCAGTGCGCTTTGTCCCGCGCCGCTCTCCAGCAGGCCTTGTGCCAGTGTGATGCTGGCGGGTATCTTATGTTCCTTCATCTGCTCCACGGCAAGCGGGGCATATTGTTTGATATATTCGTTGTAACGGGAGTTTCTGCGTTGTGCCTGCACAGCCACGCAAATAAGGAGAAGTGCTATGATAGCAGTCAGTCTGAATATAGGTTTCATGCTTCGGGTGTTGAATTTGACACAAAAGTCTGCAAAAGAATTGAAAAAACCAATCTCTTTCCTATCTTTGTAACATTAATTACAATAAACCATTATTCTATGAAGGACCTGAACATACAGATTGCCATCAAGATATACGAATACGAAGAGTTGAATGCCGCCGACCGCGAGCTCCTGGATGCTGCCCGGCAGGCAACTTACCGCAGTTATGCCCCCTACTCGCACTTCTCGGTAGGTGCGGCCGCCCGGTTGGCAAACAATATCATCGTTACTGGAACCAACCAAGAGAATGCAGCCTATCCGTCGGGGCTTTGCGCGGAACGCACCACTCTGTTCTATGCCAACTCCCAATATCCCGACCAGGCCGTGGAGACACTCGCCATAGCCGCCCGCAACGAACGCGGCGAGTTCCTGGAAGAACCGATTCCCCCGTGCGGCGCCTGCCGACAGGTAATGCTCGAAACGGAAAAACGCTTCAAACGTCCCATGCGCATACTGCTGTCCGGCGAAAAAGGCATTTATGAATTGAGGAGTGTGGGCGCATTGCTGCCGCTTTCGTTCGATGCGTCTTCCATGTTATAAAACAAATACCTACCTTTGCAACCGCTAACCAACAAATACCACCACCAATGAGAATATCCAAATAAAGACAGCACATTCCGGTAAACATCACTTTATATATGCTTTTCATATCAGAACGCTGAGCATCACTCAAAAGGGGAATGTTTAGCCTTTACTGTGTTTGTCTGTTTCCCACAGCCTTACGAGAGTCGAAAGTGTGTCGTACAGACACCTATGTTATCTACCCTAAACACAGTAATTTTATGAGTATCATTATCAAAGACCTTAGCTATACCCATACCGATAAGGAAGTTTTGTTTTCCAACCTTAATCTGATTATCAATTCCGGAGAAAAGACCGCGCTGACAGGCAATAACGGTTGCGGAAAGTCCACCCTGATGCGTATCCTTGCGGGAGAAGCATCGCCGGGAGCCGGCAGTGTACATTGTTCCGGGCATCTTTACTATGTGCCCCAGCATTTCGGACAATATGACGGCAGGACGGTTGCGCAGGTATTAGGCATAGACCGCAAGCTAACCGCGCTCTGTGCCATACTGGACGGAGATGTCGCAGAAGAACACTTCGCAGTTCTCGGCGATGACTGGGAGATTGAAAAACGTGCCCAATCCGCCCTCAGTGTATGGGGCTTGGAAGGTCTGTCCCTCTCCCGCCGACTGAACGGATTGAGTGGCGGAGAGAAAACCCGTCTGTTTCTTGCCGGCATGGAACTGAATGCACCCGATGTTATCCTGCTGGATGAACCGACCAATCACCTGGACACTTCTGCCAGGGAGCGTTTTTATGATTTTATACGCCGTACCTCTGCCACAGCGCTCATCATCAGTCACGACCGTACACTGCTGAACTTGTTGCCGGCTATCTGTGAACTCTCTCGTAACAAACTGACCTATTATGGCGGCAGTTACGACTTCTACAAAGAACAAAAAAAGATACATCAGAATGCTCTCCTGCAACAGTTGGAAGAAAAAGAAAAAGCTTTCCGCCTTGCCCGAAAAACAGCCCGTGAAGTGGAAGAACGGAAAGCCAAACAAAATGTGCGGGGTGAAAAAGCCGCCCTGAAGAAAGGCATTCCACGTATCATGATGGGAAATCTGAAAAATCATGCCGAAAACAGTACCGGGAAGCTAAATAATATCCATATCCAAAAATCGGAAAAAATACGGCAGGAAGTGATGGACATCAGAAACTCCTTATCACAAACGGATAAGTTGAAAACAGATTTCAACGCTTCGGCATTGCACACAGGCAAAATACTCGTCACGGCACAGAATATCAACTTTCATTATCCGGACAGCAACACAAACCTTTGGACAGTTCCGCTCAGCTTTCAGCTACGCAGCGGCAACCGGTTCTGCATTAAAGGGGATAACGGCAGCGGCAAAACAACCTTGCTGAGACTGATTACCGGTGAACTGACACCGACCGGCGGGACGATAGAACGTGCTGACTTTACCTATGTCTATCTGGATCAGGAGTACTCCCTTATCCAAAATGAATATACCGTTTCGGAACAAGCGGAAGCCTTCAACCTGCGGCATCTGCCGGAGCATGAAATAAAGACTGTCTTAAACCGCTATCTCTTCCCGCAGGACGTCTGGAACAAGCCTTGCGGCAAATTAAGCGGCGGTGAGAAAATGCGTCTTGCCTTCTGCTGCCTGATGATTGCCGATAACACTCCCGACTTGTTTATTCTGGACGAGCCCACCAATAATCTGGATATCGAAAGTATTGAAATCATCACAGCTACGATACGTAACTATCAAGGTACCGTACTTGCAGTCTCACACGACCGGGATTTTCTGAAAGAAACAGGAATTGAACAAGAAATAAGCTTTTTTCTGTAAAATCGGTAAAAACAAACGTAATCCATATACACAAACTAATTATAAACTCCTTATTTTTGCAATGATAAAACTATTATGACTATGTTACGTACTATCAGACTGACACTTGCAATTGTATTCTTTGCGCTCGTCACGCTCCTGTTCCTCGATTTCACCGGAACGCTGCACGGCTGGATGGGCTGGATGGCGAAGATACAGTTTCTCCCTGCACTGCTCGCACTGAATGCAGGCGTGATACTGCTGCTTGTTGCATTGACCCTGCTGTTCGGACGCGTCTATTGCTCCGTTATCTGCCCGCTCGGCGTATTTCAGGATGTCATTTCCCGGTTTGCAGGCAAGCGGAAGAAAAACCGTTTCCGCTATTCTCCCGCCAGGAAATGGCTGCGTTACGGAATGTTGGCAGTGTTTGCCGTGACCCTCATTGCAGGCGTGCGCTTTCATGCGGTTGCTTCGCTGCTCGAACCGTACAGCTCTTACGGGCGCATCGCTGCCAGTCTCTTCGCTCCCGTCTATCAGTGGGGCAATAATCTGCTGGCATATCTGGCGGAACGGGCGGACAGCTACGCTTTCTATGAAACAGAGGTGTGGATGAAAAGCCTGCCCACCTTCATCATTGCGGCCCTTACTTTTGTCGTGCTCATTATATTGGCATGGCGAAGCGGACGTACGTACTGCAACACGATTTGTCCGGTAGGTACGGTGCTCGGTTTCCTATCTAGGTATTCCCTTTTCAAACCGGTCATAGATACCGAGAAGTGCAACGGCTGCGGACTTTGCGCACGCAACTGCAAGGCATCGTGCATCAACTCCAAAACCCACGAAATTGATTACAGCCGTTGCGTGGCATGCATGGACTGCCTGGATAAATGCAGACAGGGAGCCATCACCTACACCCGCCGTCATAAAGCGGATACTGCGAAAATATCCGTCCGGAATCAGGCTCAAAGTACAGCAACTTCTACCGGAGCAGCAGATGATACCCGGCGCGCATTCCTCTCGGCAACGGCAGTATTGGCCACTACCGCCGCTCTAAAGGCGCAAGAGAAGAAAGTGGACGGCGGACTGGCCGTCATCGAAGACAAGAAGATACCCGCACGTGCCGCCTCCATTACTCCGCCGGGGTCGTTGAGCGCACGCAATTTTGCACAACACTGTACGGCCTGCCAGTTATGCGTTGCGGTGTGTCCCAACCAGGTGTTGCGCCCCTCTTCCGACCTGACACGGCTGATGCAGCCGGAAATGTCCTACGAGCGCGGCTACTGCCGTCCCGAATGTACCAAATGTTCGGAAGTTTGTCCGGCAGGTGCTATCCGGCCGATAACGGAAGCCGACAAATCGGCCATCCAGATAGGTCATGCCGTATGGATAAAGGAGAATTGCATTTGCATCACCGATAAGGTGGAGTGCGGCAACTGCGCCCGCCACTGCCCGGTCGGCGCCATACAAATGGTGGCTTCGGGCTCCGGAAATCCGCAATCCCCCAAAATACCCGTTGTCAATACCGAACGCTGCATCGGCTGCGGCGCATGTGAAAACCTGTGTCCGGCACGCCCGTTCAGCGCAATCTATGTGGAAGGGCATATCATGCACAGAACGGTGTGAGAATCAGATGACAAAACGATAAAGGAAAATCTTCGATACGCTTTGGACAACAGACAGTACCGAGAAGAATAAATACGAGTAACTATGGAAAAGAAGAATAATAAGAATAGCAGCAAGATAAACCGCCGGGACTTCTTCAAGCTTGCCGGCGCAGGAACGCTTGCATCGGCAGCCGCACTGTATGGCTGCTCCGACAAGAACAACCGTTCGGACAGCGAATCGGCCGCTTTGGGCGAGATTCCTACCGATAAGATGGTGTACCGTACCAATCCCACCACGGGCGACCGGGTATCCTTATTGGGCTACGGCTGTATGCGCTGGCCTACCCGGAAGCGGGCTGACGGAAACGGAGATGAGGTAGACCAGGAAGCGGTCAACGAACTGATTGATTATGCCATCGCCCACGGCGTGAACTATTTCGACACATCGCCCGTGTATGTGCAGGGTTGGTCGGAGAAGTCAACGGGAATAGCACTGAAACGCCATCCGCGTGAAAAGTTCCTGATAGCCACCAAACTGTCCAACTTTTCCAATTACACCCGCGAGAATTCAATCGCCATGTATCGGAAATCGTTCGAGGACCTGCAAGTGGACTACATCGATTATTATCTGTTGCACTCCGTCGGCAATGGCGGTATCAAGACATTCCGGGCACGGTACATCGACAACGGCATGATTGATTTTCTGATGGAAGAACGCAAGGCCGGGCGTATCCGGAACCTGGGATTTTCGTTTCACGGAACAACGGACGTGTTCGATGAAATACTGGCCATGCACGACCGCATACACTGGGATTTTGTGCAAATCCAGCTCAACTATGCCGACTGGCGGCATGCTTCGGGCAATAATGTCAATGCCGAATATCTGTATGGCGAACTCGTTAAACGCGACATACCCGCCATTATCATGGAACCGCTGCTGGGAGGACGGCTATCCAGACTGAACGACCACTTGGTGGCACGCCTGAAACAGCATCGTCCGCAAGAGAGTGTAGCTTCCTGGGCATTCCGCTTTGCCGGGAGCTTCCCCAAGGTACTGACGGTACTGAGCGGCATGACGTATATGGAACATCTGCAGGACAATCTCCGCACCTATTCTCCCCTCGACCCTTGCACGGAAGAAGAACTGGCTCTGCTGGAAGATACAGTGCAGGTAATGCTTACCTATCCTATCATCCCGTGCAACGACTGCAAGTATTGCATGCCTTGTCCCTACGGACTGGACATTCCCGCCATTCTGCTGCATTACAACCGCTGCGTCAACGAGGGCAATATACCCAAAAGCAGCCGGGATGAGAACTATCGCGAAGCCCGCCGCGCCTTCCTCATCGGTTATGACCGTAGCGTACCGAAGCTCCGCCAGGCAAGCCATTGTACAGGATGCGACCAATGCAACCCGCACTGTCCTCAAAGCATCGATATACCCAAAAAGTTACGGGAAATAGACCGGTTTGTAGAAAATCTCAAACAAGAGAGATTATAATACAAACGGAAAAAGAAAATACGCCCTATCTTTGGCGGAACAAATAATAAGGAAAGCGATACGAATGAAGAAAAAAAACATATTACTCCTTTCGGTAGCCGGCCTTTGGACAATGGCGGGATTTGCGCAGGCTGCAAAGGATAGCGCGCGCATTGCCCGGAATCTGACTATAGACGAAGTGGTAGTAACCGGAACAAGAAACGAAACGGATATACGGCATCTGCCGATGACCATCTCCGTAGTGAACCGCAAGGTGTTGGAGCAACGTTTCCAACCATCCGTACTGCCTGCACTGACGGAGCAAGTACCCGGACTGTTCGCCACAAGCCGCGGCATCATGGGATACGGCGTGTCCACGGGAGCGGCAGGCGGAATGAACCTGCGTGGCATCGGCGGCAGCCCTACGGCTGGTTTGCTGGTGCTGATTGACGGCCATCCCCAATATATGGGACTAATGGGGCATCCCATTGCCGATGCCTACCAGACCATGCTGACCGACCGGGTGGAAGTGCTTCGCGGTCCTGCCTCGGTGCTGTATGGCTCTAACGCCATGGGAGGCGTTATCAATATCGTAACCCGCAAGATGCAGGAAGACGGGGTTAAGACCCATGCACAAATCGGCTACGGCTCCTACAACACATTGCAGACGGAAGTTTCCAACCGCATTAGGAAAGGGCGTTTCAGCAGCGTTGTCACCGGCTCTTACAACCGTACCGACAGGCATCGCGACAATATGGAGTTTGAGCAATACGGCGGCTATGCCAAGCTGGGATATGACTTCAACGATTCCTGGAAACTGTGGGGCGATGTAAACATCACGCAGTTCAAGGCCTCCAATCCGGGCGAGGCCGGTAATCCATACATAGACAATGACTCCCGCATCACGCGCGGCATGACTTCGCTTGCTCTCGAAAACCATTATGAAAAGAGCTCCGGCGCCTTGAGTTTCTTCTATAACTGGGGACGACATAAAATCAATGACGGCTATCATCCCGGCGGTACGCCGCAGGAGTCCCACTTCAACTCCAAAGACCGCATGCTGGGCGTGTCGTGGTATCAGAGCGCAACGCTTTTCACCGGTAACCGTCTGACTGTGGGTTTCGACTATCAGCACTTCGGCGGCGAATCATGGAACCGGATGGTGTCCACCGGAGAACGTATTCCGGGTGTAGACAAGCAAATGGATGAATTTGCCGGATATGTCGACTTCCGTCAGGACCTCGGCAAATGGCTCTCTCTGGATGCGGGCATCCGTGTAGACCACCATTCGCACGTAGGCACGGAATGGATTCCGCAAGGTGGCCTTTCGTTCCACTTGCCCCGACAGACGGAAGTGAAAGCAATGGTGAGCAAGGGATTCCGTAACCCCACCATCCGTGAGATGTACATGTTTCCGCCACAGAACCCGGATTTAATGGCGGAAAGCCTGATGAGCTACGAGTTGTCTTTCTCGCAACGGGTGTTGGACGGCGCTTTGTCTTACGGCATAAACCTCTACTACATTGACGGCGACAATATGATTATGACCGTTCCTACGGACGGCAAGCCCAAAAACGTAAATACCGGCAAGATTGAAAACCGGGGCATTGAAGCCAATATCGGTTACCGCATTACCCCGCACTGGCATGTAAATGCCAATTACAGTTGGCTGCACATGGAGAATCCGGTGATTGCCGCTCCCGGACATAAACTCTATGCAGGCGTTGACTTTACGCGAGGCCGCTGGGGAGTGTCAACCGGGGTGCAATATATAAAAGACCTCTATACCAACGTAAGCAAAGGCAAGGAGAAAAAAGAAAGTTTTGTTCTTTGGAATCTGCGTGCCAATTATCGTGTATGCCGCTATGCCGATGTCTTTGTACGAGGGGAAAACCTACTGGCGCAACGCTACGAAATAAACGACGGCTTTCCGATGCCTAAGGCAACCGTTATGGGCGGAGTGAATATCAATTTCTGACAAAATCAGGCATTACTGTTGTCAAGACCGTATTGGTTTGAAATAATAGTTATAACTTTGTAAGTATAAAACAGATTGTTTGATAAGCCGATAAAGATTATCCGACGGACCAATACAATTTACCCGATAAATGAATAAGATTATTTTATAAACAATAAAAATATGGAAACAAAAACTGTAAAACTCTATTCGCTGGATTACAGCAATGCAAGAACTTACTTAATGGCCGCATTGTTCATTGCAGGCAATATGGCACTGCCCCAGCTTTTCCACCTTATACCGCAAGGCGGTATCACATGGTTGCCCATCTATTTCTTCACCTTAATCGGTGCATACAAATTCGGCTGGAAGGTAGGATTGCTGACTGCGGTCCTTTCTCCGATAATCAATTCACTGCTGTTCGGGATGCCTCTTCCGGCAGTGCTTCCCGCCATTCTGTTGAAGTCCGTATTACTGGCAGCAGCAGCCGGCTGGGCAGCACATCGTTTCAACCGTATCTCTCTGCCTATCCTATTGACCGTTGTACTGTTCTATCAGGTAGCAGGTACTCTGGGCGAATGGGCTATGGTGGGCAGCTTCTTCCAAGCCGTACAGGATTTCCGTATCGGGCTGCCGGGAATGGCAATGCAGGTAGTAGGCGGCTATGCGCTGATAAAGTATAGCGCATCGCTGTAATAACCTTGTAGAGATATTAAAAAGGTTCGGAACTGTTTCTGTATACAGTTTTACGAAAAGCATAGAGGATATTTGGCCTCAACCAAAAGAAAACCTTAGAATCAATAATCAGAGAAAGACAGGATGAGCTTTTCCTGCTTTTTGAATTCTAAGGTTTCAACCAAATATAATCTACGAGAATAAAAAACGTTAGTTGCTGTAACCAAGAGATACAACCTCTATTTTATCTTGTCATATTGCTGTTCCGCTTTAATTTCCGTATAAGCAGGTGCATCAATCATCTCGACCAATGCTCTTAAAACAGGTCCTTCACCCATAGGGTCGTTTTTCCATTGAGGGCGATTATAATAAAATGATAAAGAAGGCATAATTCCCGTACCGGCACAAATAGCGGTAACATCACCTTCAGGGGTGATTTTTGTCAGCATACCTTTCAAGCCTTCCCATGCCACATAAATATAATCGGAATGTAACCATCCTTCTTTAACTCCCTTGGCAATGCCGAAAACAAACATGGCCGTTCCCGTTATCTCTTCATAAGAATCTGGTTTGTCGAGCAACTGATGCCATAATCCGTTAGCGCCCTGATAACGGATTACCCCATCCGTCTGCATCCGGAAGTTCTTAATGACATCTTCGCGCATAGGATGATTTTCGGGCATTCTCGACAGTAAATCTGCCGTTGCCATAAATACCCATCCGTTGGCTCTTGACCAATGAGCTACTCCGTGTATCTTCGTGTCTGTATGATAACAGTGATAATAGACTCCCTTCTCGGGACACCATAGATAGCGGGTGTAATTCAATATCTGATTGGCAGCATCATCGAAATACTTATTATCTCCTGTCATCTCTCCCATTCTTACCAAAAAGGAAAGAGCCATAAAAGCATCATCGGCCCACACCGTATTCACGTGCGGCCACAATCGGGCAATAGTGCCATCGGCAAGCCGGGGTTCGGAGAACATTAAATGATGATTGGTACTTTCGATATATTTCCGGAATGCTGCATTAGGATGCTTCCGGCTCAAATCAATCAAACTTGCTCCCATCGGCCCGTTATCGTCCAGACGTTTATTACGATAAATCATGTGCCAATTCAAGGCATTCACCGCTTTCCATCCTTCATTCTTCAACGTTTCCTCATACAATCTACGGAAATAAGATTGATTGTCCTCATCAAATACGAAATTCATATTCTTCAATACGTAGTTTTCGTATTTGGAGTTACCCAGCTTATTACCCAATTCCATTAAAGCAATATTGGTAACTCCGTTCGTGTAGTGCCAATCAAGATATTTACTCCTGACTTTCACCGCTTTATTCAAAGGCATATTCTTTAAGGATGTATAGGTCTTCCCACTTTTCTTATCCACAAATTCATAAGTGGTGGACGCCAAAATACGATCGGCTATCTTCATTGCCATCTCTTTGGCTTTGTCATTCGTTTGCGCCCCTGCCGACACGTTACACAGTTGCAATACGCTTATAAAAACAAGACATAACTTTTTCATCATCATTCGGTATTCTATTTAATCAGAAATATATAATTCTCTATATTCGTATATCCATTAGACGCTACCTTCATGGCATCTGCCGGATCATTCTTATCAAGGCCGTATTTGTCTTCAAACTCGTCCGGCATACCATCATTGTCGGTATCTGCAGGAGCTTCCGCCGACTTTATATTACCCGGTCCCTTTGTCGGTATATCTTCCTCCGAATGGATAATCAACCCCTTTTTCCCCAATGAAGTCAGTTCATCGATAAGATAGGCATCCACCTCATCCCGTACGGGCAAGGAAGATCCGCCATTGGCAACAATCCATTCGTAGGCTTCCTGAGCAGTCATCAGTTCTTTTTTTTCGGGATGTACATCGGACGGACGTTCGAGGAACGTAGGAGAAGTTATAATCTCCTCTCCTGCTACAACCGACTTCTTCATACAGTCTGCACGTCCCAGTTCACGGCCATTCAATAAGCCATCCTTATTATCATCATAAAAGTTACCGGACAAATAAGCGCTGAAATGCTCGTTATATCGGGTAAAGGGAGCCGTTGCGCCTAACTTCTTGCCATCGTAATTATCTGTAGTTCCTACTATAAAATAATTATTCCGAATATCGGCATCCGATTTCTGCTGAGTATCTCCCATAATATAAGCACCGCCGTTTCCCCAATTATAAAGGACATTGTTTACAAACTGATTCAGTCCTTTCACTTTCGGATTACGGGTTTTATTGTCTATATACAGATTCCGGTACAAAGTAACTCCGTCGTTTATTGTGGTCTGGATAAGCCCACCACAAGAATGAGGTTGCAATCCCTGCCCTATGAACGAGTTCTGTATCGTGATATTCCGAGGCTGGTCTGCGGGCTTTTTAGGATCTCCATTGATGGAGAAACATTCATCGCGTCCCCAAGTTACAGACATATGGTCGAAAATCATATCTGAACCATAGGCGATACCGGCTGCATCTTTACCTTCACGACCGTTGATACCCATTCGTACACGTAAATAACGGCATATCAAATTGTCCGCTCCCGAAAAGGAAACCCGGTTGCCATACACGACAACTCCGTCACCCGGAGCTGTCTGTGCTGCAATTGTCAAGTTCTTTGAGAAGTCGAGAGGAGACTCTAATTTGATTACCCCTGCAACCTTAAATACAATAATACGGTTGGACTTACTGACGGCATCACGTAAAGAACCCCTGCCCGAATCTGCCAAAGTCGTTACTTGATATACTTCACCCGTTCTGCCACCTGTAGCATGCCGCCCATACCCTTCCGCACCGGGAAAGGCCAGTACCTCACCATAATCCGGGAAAGAAACACCTGGGTTATCTTTCCCTTCATCTTGGTCGCAAGCCAACAAAGCCCATGCAAGGCAAAAGAATCCTATCAAATTCATATTATATCTCATTAATTAGAGTATTAAATTTACAAATAATTAATCCAAAACTTTAATCCAACGGGGATCACCGTATTCTGATTTATAAATGACTGACTCTGCATCAACTACAGTAAAATCATTTTCCTCAACATTACGGAATAATGAAGCATCATCCGTATCCAATGAAATCAGTGTCAAACCGGCATCAGACATCTTTTCAAAATCCGATGTACAATAGTTATCTTTCGAATTTAAATTAATACTACCTGCATCAAGCACTTTACTTTTACTGCTGCCAAAGACACAATTACTTACCGACAAGTTCAGCGGCGCAGTCAATTTGGAGAAATTTCCAACAGCCCTATAAGTGTTTTTGCCATCCTTATTTGAGCCCCAATTATAAAAAGTACAATTAGAAATAACAACTTTGTTACCGGCCGCAATAGGGACATCAGCAGTAGGTGCTCCAAACACACCTGGTGAAATATAGAACTCATAGAATGTGGAATTAGTGACGGAGACATCATTCCATACATTAGAGCCTTTATTTATAGCATGAATAAAACCGAATTGTTTTGTTACATTTTTTGTATCATTAATACCGGAAACCAAACAATTATCTATACGGATATGGTTGATTGTGGTAACTCCTTCACTGGCATCACTCATCATTAAAACGGTAGATGGTAAAACTATATCCGAGTTTGTAATTTCAAATCTGTCTATTGTGAAATCAGTACCGGCATTGTGTTTCCCTATATTCAGCAAACGTGTTTTACTACCTTTACTGGGCTTACTTTCAGTCCATGTTTCCTTAATATTCACATTATCAACAATAAAATATTCAATATTCGGCATATTACCAACTTCCGGTTTCACAATGAAACACCCCTCGCGAATGTACAAGGTAGGACGTTCTCCCGGGTTAGCAAGAAGAGCAATGCTTTTGGTCAATTTAATATCGCCGGTTTTCGCAGCGACTTCCCCGCCTGTTGTCAGGTAATAATCAACGCCATTCTTCAATTGGAAAACAAGAGCCTGCTTACTTGTATCATCCATACCGGCCTTAATCTTATCCATCAAATCAACTCCATCTTCCACCACAACTGCATCGGCAGGCATTCCTGCAGTGGTAAATCTCTGCTGATTATATTTTTCTGCTCCTTCCGGTGCAGCACTGTTTGTCAAAGCCACATAATAAGTAGTACGAGGAGTTAATCCTGTAATCGTATATTGTCCGGCAGAAGCATCTTCCAAACTAATTTGTTTTTCCTCTGTAGTTCCTTCTTCCCATATCGCCAATCCGTCAACCGGATTTTTTTCCGATACCACCCATTTAATTTCCACGGAAGTCTCATTAATCTGCGAACCTTCCACAGCATACAGTATTTTCGGAATAGTACGGGACAAGGTTGAAATGGAAGAACCCATTTCCGTCCAATTCGATGTTATAGCAAGAGACTCATTATTAGCTCTGACACGGGCATAAAATTTAGTCTCATAACGTAAATTCGCAAACGTACATTTGCCCTTCTCCACTGTCTGTGTTTCAAGATTTTCCGACTGAAACGTGGCATCCTGAGAAAGCTCTATCGTATATGAAGTTGCTTCGCCGGATGTTCTCCAAGCCAGCGTTATAGTATTGCTTTCTGCAAAACAGGACGAAGCAATAAAGGAAGGTCTGAATAAACGGGGCATCTCTGTCGTCTCGTCTTCACATGCTATACAAGCAAACAGACAGAAAAGTAAAAGCGGCACTATATATTTTGTTTTCATCCTACTGTTAGTTTTAATATCCATAATAATTTTTCAATAATCCCTGATGGCTTGACAATGCGTCCGGCGGTATAGGAACCAAATAGCGTACCGGATCCGTTTCGGGATTCACAGCCCCGGCATTCGATGCATTAATATAGCCATAGAAAGAATGCAGAATACGGGCAGACGGTTCCCACCGGCGAGGACTGGCGTTTTTAACTTGCGTACAATATTGAACACACATATCTACACGCGAGTAACCGGAAGGATTTTGGGAAGGATATGCAGGTAGCGCCTCATCATAAGAATTAATGTCACCTTCCTTGTACCAATCCATTGTTTCGGCTACACATACCGGAAACAGCGTTTTATCCGCCGGTGCCATCTTATAATAGGCTACAGCCGGGTAAGAATCAAAGCGTGCATCATAAGTAGGATTTTCAAAAGGAGTTTCCGTATTTTCATATTGCTTAGTACGGGCTACTTTACCCAATTCAATCCAATCGAAAAACAAATTATATAATGTTTTTCCATACAGATTCCAACGTGCCAAATCGTAACGTCTATGCTTTTCTCCGCCAAATTCCCAGGCACGTTCCTGAACAATAGCATTGAAGAAATCTTCTTTTGTCCCCAAAGCATCCACATAAGCCTCTACCTTTTCAGCATGGTCTTTTTCTGCAAAAGCCCTTTTACGCACCTGCTTCAAGGCATCCTTAGCTTCGGTCGTCGGCCCGTCATGGTTTTCATTGGCAGCTTCCGCATACATCAACAACACATCGGCATAGCGCATATACGTATAATTGATCCCTGTACCTTTATTGGATGTACTGCCCAACGGTGATTCCATAAATAGACGGTTCCATTTGCCACAACCAACATTAAGTTCGGAAAATGGCTTCTGAATAATAGAACTCATTCCTGAATTTTCATAACGGAATATCTCACAAGTAATATCCCTACGTAAATCCTCTCTATCAAAAGACAACATATAGGTAAGAGCCAATCTGGCGCCACCGGACGAATATCCGTGAGGAGCATTGGACGCATTGACGCCCTCTGAGTTCTTTGACGATACAATATATGTTCCCCAAGAATAAGCCAATTCTCCGGAACCACCTACTTTAGCCGGTACATCAAAAATATTATCATCACCAACCGGTACTATCCAACTACATTCATCTACCCAAACCTGACGGAAAGAACGAGTCAAGGAATGTTTACCCTCAGAGATAACCTTTCCGGCATATTCCTCAGCTATTTTATAATATTCTTTCCAATCGTCGCTCCGCTCCATTGTACCCACAGCAGAAGGATTATCATAATCCGGCCTGAGGCTCCAACCACCTCTTTGCAAAGCAATGCGAGCTATCAATGCCTGACAGAATTCTCTTGAAGCAGCCTCTACTCCTCTGTCGGATTCTTCCGCATACAACATCAAAGGTTCTACCTCTATCAAATCATTAATCATATCGGTCAATATTGTATTGCGGTCGGTCGCTCCGATAAACAATTCATCCTTATTTCCGGCAGGTTTTCTTCTGTAAGGCACATCACCCCAATTTCTGACAAGCTCCAAATAATACATGGCACGCAGGACTTTCGCTTCTCCGTAATAATGCATCAGACGCGACGGTTTAGTTTTGTCGGCAGCGGCAAACAGAGGACTCTGTTCAATACCCTCTATGACATCGTTCGTACGGTTTATCCCATCATACATACCCGTCCAAATATCACCATACGACTTTATATCGCCTGTACTCGGAACAAATGCACGCTCATTGAGATTGGATGCTGTAGATAATCCACTGAACTCCACATCCGTATTAAACAGCATCTTCTTAAGCAGAACTCCTACCCAACCCTTACCGCTGACCATAGGCACATACATGCCATTGACAGCAGTAGCTATTTCGGATTCACTGCCAAATACATACTCCTTATCAAACGTAGACGGAGAATTTACATCCAGATAGTCTGAACAGGATGCGAACAATAATAAGCTCGCCATTACCGATATATATATTTTTTTCATATCCTATATAATTTAAAAATTCAAATTAACACCGACTGTATAAACACGGCTACGCGGAGTTACATTATTATCAATGCCCGGCGTCAAACCTTTTTGGATATTCACTTCCGGATCATAACCGCTATATCCTGTTATTGTAAACAAGTTGCTTCCGGAAAAATATAAACGCAGGCTCTTAACTCCTAAAGATCTCAACCAATGCTTAGGAAGCGTATAACCAACCGTCAAAGTACTCAAACGAAGGAAAGAACCGTCTTCAACCAAATCGGTCATTGTTATACCCTGAGTTACGGACATCCAAGAATAGGTTTTGGCGTTCTCATTCAATGCCGCTAAGGCAACAGGGTCACTGGAAACATTCACACCGGCATCGTCCACATAACGGAAACGATTGGCAAGGTTCATATCCGTAGATAAGTTGGAATAATTACGACGGACAGCCGAGTGCAGGTAGAGTTTATTCACATTGAGCACATCAAAATCACACATGTAATTGAAGAATGCCGTGAAGTCCAGATTCTTCCAGTTGCCGGAAAGTCCGAAACCGCCGGTCACTTTAGGATTGGTATCACCGATAACCGTCATATCATCTTCTGTAATCAAGTTCGATTCGGAATCGGACAGTTTCTTGAATTTCATAGCTCCGGGTTTAAAAGCAAAGTTACCGGAACTGAACGATGAATTATCGGGTATACCCGGCTTCAAAGTCCATTTTTTAGTAGTTGCATCGAAATCAAAATCATCTACCTTATAGAACCCGTCGTTGACGAATCCGTAAATCAATCCCATACTTTTGCCTACTTCCATTTTATAGTTATACGTTCCATACCAGTTGGATAATGAGGCTTTGGTTTTCCATTCGGTTTCACCGGTAGCCAATTTGTCTACCTTATTCTTGTTGAACGCAACGTTGAAGTTTGCCGATAGCTGGAAATCCTTTGTCTGAATGATTTTTGCATCCAAAGAGATTTCAACTCCCTTGTTTGAAGTCTGTCCCACATTTGTCATCTGACGGGAATAACCTGATGAATTAGGAATGATGGAAGGAACCAACAAGTCCTTGGTTGTATTCCAATACACATCAACCGTACCGCTCAGACGGTTTCTAAAGAATCCGAAATCCAAACCGATATTACGGGTTATTGTTGTTTCCCATTTCAAATCAGGATCATAAAGGTAGGTTTGATCGGCAAACTGATAATAATTATATTCTTCATTACCGAAAGCGGGAGCACTCGTTCCACTGTATACACGATAGATATTATGCCACAAATCATTACCAATACGGTTATTACCGGCCAAACCGTAGCTGGCTCTCAACTTCAAATCAGAGATAAACCTTATAGGCTTCATCCACTTTTCATTGGAAATTCTCCAGGCAATGGAACCTGCCGGAAAATATCCCCACTGCTTACCGGGAGCAAACTTGGTAGACCCGTCGGCACGAACCGTCAGAGTAGCATAATAACGATTTTTGTAATCATACAATGCACGTCCGAAGAAAGAAGCGGTTCTGTCGGGAGCACTTTTATAACTGGTGCTCTGATTGGGAGTCCCCAAAGCAAAATTCTCCAACGCTGCCTCTGCCGTTACAGAAACCGGAAAGAGCTTTGCACTCATAAACGTATTATCGTTCTGCGCATGGTTAATTTCCTGTCCCAGCATTACATTGACATTGTGAGACTTATTAAAGGAGTTACGATAGGTCAGCGTATTTGCCAAACGATATGATTCCTTATGGGTTTTGGTGCGTTTAGCAGAAGGCATATTATTCATACCGGCCGCAGAAGCCGTACTGGACAATGGACCGTAAAACTGATTGTCATTTGCATGAGTCGTGCTTATTCCATACTCGGAACGAAATTGCAATCCTTTTATCACATCCCATACCAAAGCAGCTTTCAGGCTGAGAGCCTGTTCGTCACGTTTTCTGTAATTCTGTTTATTCTCTTCCACCGGAGTATATTTCTGGTTCAGGGAATTTCCATCTCCATCCAGGTTTTCCTCGTCATCATCAGGGTCGACGGCAACTCCTGCCGACAACCCATTGGTAGGACGAAAACGAAGCGCAGTAACAATATTTGTCCCCGAAGTTCCGGCACCATCGATAGTACGCGTACGATAAGTTGCATTTGTTTCCAGTTTCAGATTCTTGAACAACTGATGATTCAATTTTAGATTAATGTTATTACGTGTCAGTCCCGAACCAATCAACTGTCCCTCGTCTTTATTGCGGGTATAACTCAAATTGAATTTGGTTTTTTCATTACCGCCATTAACGGTTATATTATAATACTGCGAAATAGGATTACCGCCTAGAATTTCATCCTGCCAATCAGTAGTGTTCGTGTATTTGTATAAATCAATATCATCATAGTAGCCGAAATTTTTGATAAAGCCCTCATCCGAACCTTTACGAATCATCTGATATTCATATTCGGCCATTACAAACTCATAGTTGTTCATTACCGGTATTTTACGTGCTAATGTACGCATCTGCAAATAGCTATTAAACTGTACGGTTGTTTTACCCATTTTAGGGTTTTTGGTGGTCACGATAACAACACCGTTTGCACCTCTTGCACCGTAGATAGCTGTCATTGACGCCTCTTTCAAAACATCAATAGATTCAATATCCGTTGGCGGAATACCGCTCAAATCATCTACCGGAAAACCATCTACCAAAAATAATGGTGAATTATCTTGGGTTATGGAACCACCGCCACGCACGCGAACACTGATTTCAGCATCCAGCGCACCATCGGCAGTAGTAATCTGTACACCGGCCATCTTTCCAGCCAAAGCATCGGCCACAGAAGCCGAAGCAACTTTAGATATAGATTCGGATGAAACAGATGCAATGGACCCCGTTACATCACTACGACGTATGTTACCATAACCCAATACAACAATTTCATCCAATACATTTGCATCCTCACGCATAGTTATATCCAGCTTCTTACCCTGTTGAGCCCTTATTTTACGTGTTTCATAACCAATATAGGATATTTCCAGATTTACGTTATCTGCAACATCCAACGAAAAACTACCGTCAATGCCTGTAACTGTTCCGTTAGTTGTTCCTTGTTCTCTTACAGTTGCACCAATGATCGGCTCCCCCGCATCATCTACAACCTTACCAACGGCTTTAATTCGTTTATTCTTAGTCTTGTCCCCCGGTTGTATCTTCTTTACTATTATTCGCTTATTCTGAATTTCATAAGTCAGATTATTTTGTCCCTGGAGAATTTGCTTAACGACATCATCAATTGTCGCTTTGTCCGTAGATATTGAAATTCGCTTATTCGTATTTACATCCGCAGATGAAAACACAAACGAGTAACCAGATTTTTCTTTCAATAGTTCCATTGCCTCTTTTACACTTATTTCCTTATTTTTCAACGATATACCTTGAGAAAAAGCGGAAATATGAAGACAAAGCGCTACTGAGGCTATTAAAATAGCCTTACTGAAGTTTCCCATAAACTTTTTGAATTTTTAATTAATGAATAGAAATAAGGTTTGGTAATAAATTACCAAATAAAGCTGACTTCCAGACTATTGTCCGGGAAGCAAAATGCCAACGTCAGCCGGAAAAAGTAAATTTCATACAACTCCTGTTTCTCATGTTTTATTTTTTAAGTTCAACATTAATATAGTATATATACACCGTTTTCGTATTTATAATTCATTTGCTGGGTCGAAGCCATCACGTCCAAAATCTTGTCAATCGTATTGCCCGAAATACCGAAGCTTCCATAAAAACGCTTGTTACGTAAAGAATCGGCAACTTCCACCTTGACATTATAACTACGCATCAGCTTCTTGGCTATATCTTCCAGCAGCTCTTCGTCAAAGAAAAGTTCGTCGTTAATCCAGACATTGGCTTTGGCAGCTTTCGTACTGCTTTTTACCATTTGTCCGGTCGCCTTATTAAGAACCATTTTCTCGTCCGGAGTCAGATAAAGTTCAGGCATTTCCCTGATACCGTTTCTCAAAGCAACTTTTCCTTCCATCAGATTTACCGTCACCTCTTCATCATCTGGATAGTTCCTGAAATTGAACTTTGTACCCAATACTCTCAAATCCAACTCTTTCGTGTCTATCTCAAAAGGTACTTCTTCGTTCTTCATCACCTCAAAATAGCCTTCTCCTTCCAAGCACAACCGACGGTCGTCTACTCCAAAGCCTTGCGAATATATAATTTTCGATCCTGCGTTCAACCATACCAATGTCCCATCCGGTAAATAGAGTTTTGTATGCGCTCCCATAGGCGCCTCTACAACCATATCTGCAAAGCTTTGCTTTACAGCCTGCTTTCCCTGCCAATACGCAGCAAATGGAATCATCAGAATCAGTACAACTGCCGCCGCCCGCATAAATGTCTTCCATGAGAAGCGGAACATCTGTTTTTGTTTCTCCTCAGCCCCGACAATACGTTGCTTGAATAAAGAAAATGCCTTGTCTTTATCAAACTGCACAGCAGTATCAGCAACTCCTGAAGAAAACCAAACCTCTAACTTATTCCGTACATATTTCCGATTAGACTCAGACTCCAAACTCCAACGTTTCAGTTCGGCAAAAGATTCTTTATCCATTTTTCCCGAAAGATATCGAGTTATCAATAAATCTATATCAGTATGTTCTTCCAGTTGCATAATTCCGTTGCTTTATATATAAGACAAAAAAATCAAGAATGAGGGTAGTCGAAAAATTATATTTTTTTCAAATATCCATAAAAATATAAATAATCAATAAATGCAAATAGTTGTCCAAACGCTTTTGAAGAAGAGATAAAGCATTCTTTATATGATACTTAACCGTATTGATGGAGATTCCCAACTCTAAAGCAATCTCTTCGTACTTTTTTTGTTCAAAACGACTTTTCTTAAATACGGTACGACATTCCACAGGCAATTCTTCTATGCTGCGGGTCAGCTCATCTTCCAACTCCCGTTCGAGCAACACACCCAAGGGCTGATTCTCTTCCACAAAAACAGAATCAAGAAAATCCATATTTCCCGGTAACATAAAAGATGAGAAGTGCAGTTCCTCACGATGACGCAAGGATTGCAATTCATTCAGACAACGATTACGTACAGCGCGCATCAGATAAGCACGGACAGAATAAGTGATTTCTATCTCCCGACGATGCTCCCATAAATAAAATATAGCATCGTCCACCACCTCTTCCGAAAGAGCTGCATCATTCAATATCTGATTGGCAAAGCGGCAAAGCAGAACATAATGACGTTCATAAATGTACTTAAATGCTTCTTCATCCCCCCTACGTAAATGCTCAATAATTAATGTGTCTTTCATAGCCGCCTCCATTTATAGGAGAGCAAAAGTAGTCAAACTTAGGTAACTACACAATCATTAAGAAGGTTTTTCAAAAAGACTAATAAGAATTAGCGCATAACATAAAATATTTTCCACAAAGAAAAATGGCATATGAAAATGACTGATTATAATCATTTCATATGCCATCTTATTTTTTAGAACATCTGCCGAATACTCCTGAAAAGGAAAGAAACTTCGTCACAGGTTACTATGAAAAAAGCTTCATCCAGCAAAGTGAAAAATATCCTTATTAATAAGAACGTGCAAATATCACGCGGCAGGCAGACGGCTTGCCCGTAACCATACATTTGCCCGGCTCCTTGTCACCCGGTACGAAAGAATCGAACGGAATACAGCGGATAGTGGCTTTGGTCTCTTCCTTAATCTTCTCCTCGGTTTCGGTCGTTCCGTCCCAATGGGCCAGAATAAAGCCTCCTTCTTCAATCTTTTCCTTGAACTCGTCATAGCTGTCCACCGTAGTGATACGGCTGTTGCGATAATCCAATGCTTTCTTATAAATATTCGCCTGGATTTCCTCAAGCAGGTCTTTTACGTATTCCTCGATACCGTCGCAAGAACGGGTTTCTTTCTCCAGCGTATCGCGACGCATCACTTCCATTGTATTGTTCTCCAAGTCGCGGCCACCCATAACCAGACGGACAGGTACACCTTTCACCTCGTAATCGGCAAACTTGAAGCCCGGACGCTTGTTGTCGGCATTGTCGTACTTCACGGAGATGCCCATCGCTTTCAGTTTGGCTACGATGCCTGCCACCTTCTCGTCAATCTTGGCAAGCATTTCGGCATTCTTGTAGATAGGTACGATAACCACCTGTATCGGAGCCAAGTGCGGCGGAAGCACCAGACCGTTGTCATCGGAATGTGTCATGATAAGCGCACCCATCAAGCGGGTAGATACTCCCCAAGAAGTGGCCCATACGTATTCCAGTTTGTTTTCCTTGTTTACGAACTGCACGTCGAAAGCTTTGGCGAAGTTCTGTCCCAAGAAGTGTGAAGTACCACTCTGCAAAGCTTTGCCATCCTGCATCATCGCTTCAATGGTATAGGTGTTGAGAGCGCCGGCGAAGCGTTCGTTGGTCGACTTCACACCTTTGACAACGGGCACTGCCATGTATTTCTCGGCAAATTCGCTGTACACGTTCAGCATACGCACTGCCTCCTCTTCGGCTTCTTCGCGAGTGGCGTGAGCCGTGTGGCCTTCCTGCCACAAGAACTCTGCAGTACGCAGGAACAGACGGGTACGCATTTCCCAACGGAATACGTTTGCCCATTGGTTGCACAGGATAGGCAGGTCGCGGTAAGAGTTAATCCAGTTCTTATAGGTATTCCAAATGATAGTTTCCGAAGTAGGGCGAATGATAAGTTCCTCTTCCAGCTTTGCAGCGGGGTCTACCACTACGCCGCCGCCATTTGGGTCGTTCTTCAAACGATAGTGCGTCACTACGGCACACTCTTTGGCAAAGCCTTCCACGTGTTCCGCTTCGCGACTGAGGAATGATTTCGGAATAAGTAAGGGGAAATAAGCGTTTACGTGTCCTGTTTCCTTGAACATATCGTCCAACTGACGCTGCATCTTCTCCCAGATTGCGTATCCGTAAGGCTTGATTACCATACATCCGCGCACTGCCGACTGCTCTGCCAAATCGGCCTTCACCACCAACTCGTTGTACCACTGAGAATAATTCTCGCTACGTTTGGTAAGGTCTTTCAATTCTACTGCCATTCTATTTCGTTTTTAAAATTTAATCAATTTAAAAAAAGGCAGCCGCTGTGATGCAACTGCCTCATACTCAAAAGAGCGGCAAGCGAGGCTCGAACTCGTGACCCTCAGCTTGGGAAGCTCTTTTTTAGTGCATCTATAATACTATATATCAAATATTTATTTTACATACAAAAACAATTTGCATACATTTTGCATACATTCTATTTTTAACCCTATTCAACAATGCTAATTCTACCCTTCAAATCCTCTGCTAAAAAACATTTCTTTAATACATTCCGCCTTCTCTTGAACATCTTGGCAACTCTTCCTATTTACAAGAATGTAGGAGCTTACATTCTTATATTCAATGTGTTCAAACATTTTCCTTCCGAATAAGTTCAAAGCTATATTTTTATATATTCTGAATCTTTGATTGTTTGCTCTCCCTTCCACTTTATCACTTTCCATATCCATACTTTCTGCTCCATTTACAGCAAAAGAAGCATTAGGATATTTTTTGATTATCATAGGAATTACTGAAGCACAGGTAATAAATATTCCCATTGCTCCCTTGTAGCCGTGAGCTTTAATAATCCTATTATATTTATTATCTAATTTCCTATCTCTTGCAGCATAGAATTTTATTGCAAAAACATCATCATAAGATTCTGCTCGGATTATATATTTTAATCTCTGATACTCTTCCGTCTTGTCCGTATAAAATTTATATATTAACGAGAAATCAAAAGCGTCCCCCTCTTTAGGAGACGCTTTCTGTATATATTTTAATTCAAACGGCTGTACCCTATCGAACATTTACATAATCATTTTTGCAGTGGTTGAAATAAAACAGCACGTTTCACTAACAATTCTTCCTCTACCAACTACTCCGCGTAAAGGAACATGCTTAACTTCACTCCTTAAAGTCCATCCTAACCTATCGCCTTTAGTTTTTACCTGACGATTTTTTGTAATAACATTAACTTTCTTGTTTTCTATAACACTTCCCATATCCTTTTGATACTATGATACTATAATATAAGAAAGAACGAACGAACAACATATCTTAAACACAACACCATTAACAACGCTATAAACATTGTTAATAACATCACAATTACAGCACTATTTTTGTATTATACTTCGTAATACAATATTTCGCTACAAAATAAGACATAAATAAGGATGTAACCAAAATGTGAGACAGATTTATTTGTAATTTAGACTGGTTATAAATAATATTTATACCTTCTCTATTGTTGTTTTAATAGATATTGGCATCCCACAATGCGGACATAAGTCGTTCTTTGCCTGCCTGGCTATTTCTTTCGGGGATGCGAAGAGTTGCCACATGGGGACGTTTAGGGCGGTGGCTATCTTTTCGTAAGATACTATGTTTGCAGTACCATTTATTTGGGTAGATAATGTAACCCTACTTATTCCCAATTTATCAGCAAGTTCATTTATAGTAACACCTTGCTCTTTTAATATTTCCTTTATTCTATTCATAACTCAACGTTTTTAAGACTGTGCAAATATACATTAAAATTAAAATCGTAAAACGAAGTGCTTACAAAACATTGTTAATGAAAGTATTTTATTTATCATTTTATTTTGCAATGTAATATAAACTACTTACATTTGTATCATTAAAGTTAAACAAAAAGCTATAAGATATGAAACGCTACAATTTAAGCAAGATAATGAAAGAAGCCCATCAGATTAAGAAGTACATGAAACTGTATTCACTCACTCATGGAGTAAAGAATTGGGCGGACTGCCTTAAACTTGCTTGGGTTAACGAAAAGAAGCGTGCGTCTGATAAGGAAACGAAAAACGCAGAAAAAGAAGCGATGAAAGTTTCTTTAGCCGAACCTGCAAGACGCAGCGTTTATGATGATTTATCAATCCCGACATCCGCTTACTATACCAATAACAATAAAGGGCGCTTCGGTTCTCATTACGTAGGTGATTAACTTAATACATTATACTATGAAAGAAAACAAACAACTTGTAGACAATATTTGCGCCTCTATTGAAGAACTTGGCAATGTGATAGTAGATAACGTAGCTGCATCACACAAAGATTATGAAATGATGATTGCTTCTTTGGATAGGTCAATAGCTGAAATGAAGAAGAGATTAGGGAATATATTGCCACGTAAACAAGCATAGATGCACGTTGAGGTTCGACCAGCGAAATCACGTTATGATGCCCCACCGTCAATACGGGCGGTGGGTAGGATAAATTATTTGTTTATTGTATATTTTCCCAAAAAATAAGTCTATGGGAAATATAACAACAAAAATTGAAATCATATTATCAATGAATAATTCCAATAATATAGTTTGTTAAACTATAAATCCGACATAGTTTGTTTGGATTTCTTTGCTTTTTGTTTTGCTTCAAATATTTTTTTTGCTCTTTCAACAGGAGCGTTTGTGTAAGACATTCTACCAAGAGGAGAAAATTCAACAATTAAATTATCTTTGACAAAACAAAACATCCATCCTATTCCATTTAGATTATATTGATATGATGAGTATTTATCTTTAGTTGTATTTACTTTATGAGTAAATGCCGACCTTGCCGGTTGTATTAAATATTTCCCATCCATTGGAATAAACACAGAGGTCCCTCCCGCCGTCATTTCATAAAAATTTAAACTTACCTCATACAGTTTATCTTGAAAATAAGACAAGCTAATTCTTGCTCTTGCACTTTTGTCGCCAAAAGTCAAGGTATATGTCAAGCTACCAAAACTATCTTCCAATTTACCTTCCTTGAGCAGTTTGCGCAAATGAGACATAGCTTGTTTTTCCGACATACCAAAAGTTAACCCCATAAATACAGTATCCACTGTTTGAGGGGAAAGTGCAGCTTTTTTACAAGCATTGTCATATTTTTCTTCCATAGTTTCCGTTTTTGTAGCCTCTTTAGGCTTACTATTGTTTTGACATGAAAGAATGATTACTGACAAAATAATAAAAAATAAGATTTTCTTCATAATATATTTATTTGACTGTATGATTTTATTGTTTTCTAATTTGGAGATAAATTTACTGACACGTATTCTTGTTTGCACGTTTTTCCTCTTGCTTTTTCTCATATTCTTTCGCTTCTTTCCTTTTTTGGGCTAATATTTTATAGCACTTATCAATAGATTTCGATTTAAATTTTATTTTATCAATTTCTGATTCTATACTATCAATTGTTCTAATATCATCCCCCAAACCCCATAAATAAGATTCTATAATTTCTAAGAAATATGCCGCTTTTTCCTCTGTGAAGTTTAAATTTAGAGCTGCCACACAAGTCCTTATTGTCGGAAAGAAAGAACCTGTATTACCCCCTATCCCATTACTGTATCCTCTATAAAACATATCCTCGGCAATGGCATCCTTGCTACTATTCGACATCATAGCTATTTTCTTATCAACATCAATTGTGTTATAGATTTGCCATGCAACTAAGAAACCAACTAATAGAGATAAAGCAGCTATGGAAAGTATAAAGGAAACGACCGATATGCCGTAAATTATAATACGTTCAAATTTCCCCATGTCATTATTCTTTTTATTTATAGTTTAATTTCTTCGTTATCCATATCGAAAGAATCTTCTTTAAACTTCATTTGATATAACTTTATGTTACAATTCCTCATAGATTTTATGGTTTTCAATATAAGATTTTTATCAAAATCAGAACATCTTGCCCCAATGTATATACCCGTAACAGCGTTATCTGGAATGTCTATATATTGAGACTCTTTTATTGGTTGTAACGTATATCTAACTTCTTCTTCTTGCTCCCACGACTTACTTTTTGAGGCAAAAATTCCCTTTAAGGTATCTATGGGGCTACTCTTTGCTAATAACATGAACTCGTCAGAATCTGGTGTAATCCGTTCATTGGAATATTTCACTTCAAAATTATTTGTAAATATATTCTTGTCTTTAAAACAATTCCGTAATATTTTTGCATCATACTCTATACAAAATCCCTTATGTCCATTTGCATAATACGACCACATGCATTCTGAATCATACCTTTTTGATACAGAAAAAATCCCGACACTATCAACCATCATATTTAGTATGTTAGTGGTAGCTGAGATTTGCTTCTCCAATGATGCGGCTTGCTCCTTCAATGATATGATTGGGTTCTCCACAGCTACCCGCCGATTGTATTCTAACTCCTCATAAATTCGTTTCAAAGAGACGCAAGATTCATTGGGGTCGTTTAATCCGTCTTTCGTAGGAATAAATAATTGATAGTTTTTTAGAGCGAGTAAATCACGATATATATTTCCTCTGTATTTATATAGGAGTTGAATGTCTCTTGAAAAGAAATCACGCTCCCAATCAGTAAGTTGTTCTTTCAATGCTTCTTCATCCATATTTATTTCCTTTTAATAATTATACCCCGTAGGATTTTGATTTATCAAATCAATGGCATATTTTATACTCCATGAGCGAATTAACCCAGCATTCCCAAGTGAAGCGACCCCTGATATAACCTTTCCCTTACTATCGACTATCTCGTCGTGCTGCTGTTTATACCCTGATATTACAGCACCGATACAGTTCTCTTTGAGTTTAATATTGTAATATATGACTGGTCCACCAGAAAAACCAGGATTATTTATACCGTCCAACATAAATATTTTCTCATCACCCTCCTGCATTATAGCTGACATTGTGGCTCTTTTTAAAAAAGGCAAAGGATAACCATTGTTGACAATCTTGGCAACTTCATCTTGTGTCATAGCAAAAGGGAAGCCTAAAAAAGCCATATCTTGCCCATATACAGGTTCTCCAATACACTGTATATTCCTTTTTGTTATATTAGGAGAGCGAAAGTTTATACTAAAAACGGATATGTCAGCTATGTCATGATGCCCAATTAAATGTAGGGTATAATCCTTAAATATACCATTACTATATATACCTATTAAATCATTTTCTTTTGCTTTAGATATAACATGTTTTGCTGTTACAAAATATTGCTTATTGTCTACATCTATAACAAAAGATGTCCCTATTGCCTCTCCATATTTTATCATAAATACGCGATTTGTAAAAGAAGAACCGATTATAGTTCCTTCAATTTTTTCTTTTAAGTTCTCCATTACATTTTATTGTTTTAGTTTCAAAAATCCATCTTCGTCCACATACACCACAAACTCTTTTGAGGCAGATTTCTCTTTGACTGCGGTATTACCCTTTATCATCTCCCCTTCTCCGCGTAGCAGCCATTCGGCAGAAATATCTGTGAAATAATTCAATATTGAATATAGAATATCCAATGTCATTGCACTCTCCCCTGATATTTGCCTATTTAAAGTAGGCTGTGGAACGCTAATCAACTTACTCAACGCCGTTATAGACATTTTTTTATTAGCTAATACTGATGTAATTCTTTGTAATACAACTTCTTTCATAATATAATTATTTATAAACGTTCTAAATAATCAAATTAGAATCAAATTAATTCATTTTTGCATTGCTGTAATTCGTATTTGATTTATATTTGCATCGTCAAACGATAGATAATACCGTTTTGATAAAACCTTTTTAGAATAATTAGTAAAAGTATTTTAATGATATGGAGAAAACAAGTTTTGTGACAAAAAAAACGTTAACAGAAACATTTCGGAGATTGCCCGTAGGCGGTGAGATTACGGTAAAAACCCGTGATTTCAAGTTCAACACGGCAAAAACCGCTAAGTATGCTTTGAGAAGGGAAGGCATCGAAATCAAACTTACGGAAAGAGGAATGATTGATGAGTATAAAGCTATAAGATTAAGCTAAGGAGGAATGATTATGAATGCAAATAAAATCTCAAAACAGATTACCGTATTTACCATAGGATTTATCGGCTTCTTATCCCTTCTCGGCATCGCAGGTAAATCAGATTATAATCAGGAAGTCATATACAACATGACGGAAACGGCTTACAATGTTATTGTAGATTCTCTCGGCGAAGGTTGTAGCGATACTCAAATCGTAAAGACTTATTTAAATAACAAAGAATATTACGACAGTCTAAGTTGGTAGGTTATGGGAAGAACGAAATCTGTAGGAAAAGTAGAGCCGGTCAACAAACTATGGCTCTCCGCTAAGGAAGCAATGGCATACTTAGGATGCAGTGATAAACTGTTGGAAAAACTAAGGAACAATGCCGAAATATCATTTTCTAAATATAATAACCGTACCATTTGGTACGACTTGAAAAGCATTGAAAGGTTTATAGAAAGAAACCGCGTTGTGTGAACAACGCTCCTTCCTCTTAGCTCAGCCAGGCAGAGCATCGCTATGGTTACTTGTTCGAAGGTTTAGTATCCGGTAATTTCCGGTTAGCGAAGGTCGCACGTTCGAGTCGTGCAGAGGGAGCATTATAGGCGAAACCGATGAGCCAAACATTCGGGATGGGAGACTTAACCCTCAAAAATGAAGTCGTGTTCAGGGCACGTAAAATTAGCCTGCGCTAATAAGCAGTATATCTATATATACACATAGCTGAGGCGATGTATAGCGTGCAAGCAACCGATTGCGAAGACTGTTCATTGAGAGGTGAATACGAGCATAAGGCAGCAGCGTGATTAAGTTAATGAACATACTACAATAGTAGTCTATGTATCAGCGCGGAAAATCGTCCGTTGACCGTTAAAGTATGATGTTTGGGCGTCATTATCGCTGGTACTATTATATACTCCCTTCCCGTCAAATTCGGGCACGCTGAAAGCTAAACACGTATTGTTGCGTTGAAGGGAGCCAATATTTATTAATCTTTAAATATATAGAATTATGATTGGGAAAAAAGTAATTATTAGAGCAGACAGAGCGGGCGTATTTTACGGAGTATTGAAAGAAAAAAATGGTAGTGAGGTTACATTGACAGACTGCCGAAGATTGTGGTGTTGGTATGGGGCTGCATCTATCAGCCAATTAGCTGTTGAGGGAACGAAAAGACCTAATGATTGTAAATTTACATTAGTTGTACCGATAATCTCTATTTTGGGGGTTATAGAAATAATTCCTTGTACAGATGAAGCGATAAAATCCATTGAGGAGGTAGCCGTATGGAAGAACAGATAAGAAAGTTTCTTAGTATATACTCTGGCTCTGGCTCTGGCGATGGCTATGGCGATGGCTCTGGCGATGGCTCTGGCGATGGCTCTGGCGATGGCTCTGGCTATGGCTATGGCGATGGCTCTGGCTCTGGCGATGGCGATGGCTCTGGCTATGGCTCTGGCGATGGCTCTGGCGATGGCTCTGGCTATGGCGCTGGCTATGGCTCTGGCGATGGAATTAAAACATTCAATGGCGACAAAGCATATATCATTGATGATATTCCTACAATTATCAAGCATGTTCATGACAATGTAGCTAAAGGATATATACTGAACGATGACTTTACATTGACTGAGACATTTGTTGCAAAAAGGAATGGGAAATTCGCTCATGGAGAAACATTGCACGAGGCCTTTGCTTCGCTTCAAGAAAAATTGTATGACGATTCAACCGAGGAGGAAAGGTTGGAAGCTTTTAAAAAGCATTTTCAGGACTTTACTAAAAAGGTATCGGCTAAAGAATTGTTCCATTGGCATCATGTGCTGACCGGTTCGTGCAAGCAAGGAAGGCTGTCATTCTGTGCCAATAAGGGAATAGACATTGACAATGATACTTATACCGTACATGAGTTTATAGAATTAACTCAATATTCTTATGGCGGTGATATAATCAGAAAATTGAAGTAATATGTAATTATCCCGTGGCTCTCAATAGATGTTTGAGAGTAGTAAGGCAACCATCGGAACGCTCACGGGAACAATTACTTCATTATAAACCTAATGCTGTACAGGCAAGCGTACCTATTTATGAAAAAGAAGAAAAAATCAATCCGCCATTCAAAGACGAAAGGCGGATTAAAGCCAAAAGGATGGGTGATTTCAGAAGATGGTACAAGTTATTTTAAGTTACCATCAAACCTACATAATGAATCATCATTGCGCCCCATTCAAAATTCCATCATAGGAGGTTTTGTTGGCCGACTAAGTGAATAAGGTCAAATTGCATTATATACCCGCAATCACTACATGTCATTGACAAAACGGGCTTATATGCAACTTTGTCTATAACAAGACTTGTACCTCTACGCTCATACATCATGTTTTGCACTTCATCAGTGTCGTAATTCAGGTTACCACATTTACATACCGGGCATTTCAACTCTTTGGGAGCAAGTTTTGATAAGGCGAGAGTTAGGTTTTCTTTTGAGATTTTCATAATTAATAAATTTTAAAATTCGACAATAGCAAAAGTAATAATAAAAAACAAAGGGCGCATCTTGTTTCATGACATTTTTAAAATTCGACACTTTAAATTTCATTCGGTGTGCCCTTTATTTCCTTTCCCTGACAATGACGTGATGTTGCCAATCGAATTGGTTCAGGGGAACAAAGCCCGTGAGGGTGAATAAGTCATGATATATTTTAATATAAACAGTCCCGTCCACGTGCTGGTCGGGAAACACTGCGACATGGCGGAATGGTAGACGTAGCACTCTATGATAGGAATGTCAAACCTTAGATGCGTGGAGCTTGACAACTCGTCCTGGTTCGAGTCCGGGTGTCGCAACATCTTCACTACAGATGAAGTATTTGTTTAGTCGTAGCCGGGCGGTCTGTGAATATAGTCCGGTTTTTTATTGAAACCAATTAATAACAATATAAATATGAAAAAGAAATTTACTCCTGAAAATATTCAGGAACTTAAAGAGAATCAAATATTTGTTTTTGGCAGTAATATGAACGGCAACCATGCCGGTGGAGCAGCCAGATTAGCAGTTGAGAAATTCGGTGCAATCATGGGACAAGCCGAAGGATTGCAAGGGCAATCCTATGCTATTCCTACGCTGAATGAAGATATGGAGAAAGTCACAGAAGAAGATTTGATAACCTATTTGGGTAACTTGCGGAATTTTGCCAACGAACATCCTGAAAAGGAGTTTCTTCTTACCGCCATTGGGACGGGAATAGCGGGGTTTGATACAAATTATATGGCATATATGGCTCTCAGAGCAAACCTTCCTGATAATGTTACTATCCCGGAAGAATTCAGTAAGATAAAAGGGTTCAAAGGCTTCAATTCTGATATGACTTGCAGGGGTTTTAAATATGAAGAGGGAAAAGATTACGAAGAACAAGGTGATATAAGCGCTTGTAGTAATGGTTTCCACTATTGTCTTCATCCCTTAGATGTATTTGGCTATTATCCTCCTGCAAACATTGGTATGAACAAGTTCCATGAAGTTGAAGGAAGTGGGGATATGGATGTTGATACGGATGATACCAAAATTGCTTGCTCAAAAATCCATATAGGAGCAGAGTTAAGTATTAAAAGCATTGTTGATGCGGCAATCAAGTTCACTTTCAGCAAATGTAAGTGGGTAAAGGAAAAGATTGCTACCGGCTACTATGGCGCTGCATCAGCTACCGGCTACCAAGGCGCTGCATCAGCTACCGGCAACCGAGGCGCTGCATCAGCTACCGGCGACTATGGCGCTGCATCAGCTACCGGCGACTATGGCGCTGCATCAGCTACCGGCAACCGAGGCGCTGCATCAGCTACCGGCTACCAAGGCGCTGCATCAGCTACCGGCTACCAAGGCGCTGCATCAGCTACCGGCGACTATGGCGCTGCATCAGCTACCGGCAAAGAAAGCATAGCTCTTGCTGCCGGAAAGGATTGCAAGGCAAAGGGAGCATTAGGATGCTGGATTGTGCTTACAGAACGTGGAGAATGGGATGGGAACACTTATCCTATCATTTCAGTCAAAGCGTTCAAAGTAGACGGTAAGTCAATCAAAGAAGATACATTCTATACTTTAATAAATGGAGAAGCAGTGGAAATGAAATAGCAATTTCATTCCAGCCGCATCAAAGGTAGTGCTATTACCGTACTAAAAGCCGTGAGAGAAGCGAAGTGCGCACCGCTTTCCTTTAACCTTGTACGGGCGGTTTAAAAACACAATACAATGGAAAATAAAGTGAAACAGTCTTCAAAGAATAAAGAGGGAAACCTCTTGAACGAAGATAGAAAAGCCTTTAATAAAAGGCTGAAACGATACGCATCCCGTATATCATCAGGATATACAGAAGAGAGCCTGGAAGAAGAAAGAATCAACCTCTGCCTTAGTCAGGGATTATCAAGACGTTGTTAAATTTAAAATTATAAAATTATGTCACTTATTAAAAAAGCAAACGAATTAGTAATACCGACTACCATCAAAATGATGGTGTACGGCCAAGCAGGTATGAGAAAGACAACTACCGCTTTGAGTGCTCCTAAACCTTTATTACTGGACTTTGATAACGGTGTGAAGCGTGTGAACATGTCCCACTTGGATGGAGTTGATATTGTACAGATAACATCGTGGACGGACGTCCAGCAGGTTCTGCAAGAAGATTTGTCTCGTTATCAGACAATAGTAATAGACACCATCGGCAAGATGATGGATTATATCATTTCTTACAAATGCGGTACAAGGCAACCACAGATAAGAGATTGGGGTGGCATCAACCAAGAGTTCTCCGGATTTGTACGCAATTTGTCGCTTTTGAATAAGAACATCATCTTCGTTGCTCATCGTGACACAAGGAAAGAGGGAGATGATACGGTATTCATTCCGGCTTTGCGTGAGAAGTCCTACAACTCTATTGTTACCGAACTTGACTTATTGGGCTACATGGAAGCCAAGAACGAGAATGGTAGAGTTAAGTGTACAATCACTTTTGACCCGACCAACAGAAATGACGGGAAGAACACCTGTAACCTGCCAAGTGTGATGGAAGTTCCCACAAATTTGGATGCCAACGGTAATCCGACTGCAAAGAATGATTTTATCACCACACAAGTGATTAATCCTTATCTTGCAATGCTACAAGTAAAAAAAGTCGAGATTGACAAATACAACAAGGTGATAGAGGAAATTAAAGAGGGCATCGAGTTTATTACCGATGCAAATTCTGCCAATGAGTTTTCTGCCCATATTAATGAGTTTGAACATGTAGGTAGTTCTTTGATGATGGCGAGAAGCCTGTTTGCTGCAAAGGTAAAGGCTTTGGGACTGGTATTTGACAAGAAAACTAAAACTTATTCAGATGCAGCCTAACTATCGTATATATGCAACATTGTTGGATTCTTACTTCAATTACCTTAATAGCGATGTCATATATGAGCGTTATTATGGGTGGAGTGAGAATCCACCATGTACGGAAGAAGAGTTTCGGCAGAAGCAGTTTCAAGAACTGATAGACCGTATCAATCGCAAGCCATTCGACAGCGAAGCGGCAGACAAGGGAACAGCCTTTAATGAGGTTATTGACTGTATGGTTGAAAATCGGAAATCCGAAACTATGCAGGTTGAAAAGGTATATAAGGTAATACGCGAAGGAGCTTGTGACGAAACAGGTAAACCTTTGTATTACGATGAGGTTCAGACCAACGAGGTTATAGGTTTGAAAGCTACCTATAATAATCGTGTTTTTACTTTCCCAATCTCACTTTGCCGAGAGTTTTCCGGTTACTTCAAAGGAGCATTAACCCAACAAAGAGTAGAAGCGATTCTTCCAACCGCATACGGCAATGTTTTGGTTTATGGGGTAATTGACGAGCTGATGCCGGCCAGCGTCCACGACATCAAAACAACCGGAAGCTATACCGTAGGGAAGTTCAAAGACCACCACCAACATTTGGTTTATCCATACGCTTTGATGAAGAATGGTTCGGATGTGCGGACATTTGAGTACAACATTGTAGAGTTCAACAAAGGCGGTTATGTGATAGATACCTATACAGAAACATACGTTTTCAATCCTGAACGTGATATACCAATCCTCACTAACCATTGTGAAGAGTTTGTCCGGTTCTTGGAAGAAAACAGAAAATTGATAACTGACACTAAAATCTTTGGAAATGAATGATGGAGTTTATTTTGGCGAAAATGGTAACGAGGTAATCGTAATCAATGGATTTGAATACTCACGAGAAGAATTTGATTCCCTTGTGGATATGTGTGGAGATTGCAATATGTAATAAAAAGAACCAGTAATATTAGGTTATGGCAAATCAAATAACCGGACGGATAACCGAAATCGGACAAACTGTTCAAATACCATCCAAAAACGGTGGTTCCTCGTTTACAAAACGGGAGTTCATTTTAGATGCTACCACTTACGACCCTTATACGGGAGAGCGTAGCGAGTATGAGAATGTTATTCCCTTAGAGTTTTCAGGCGATAAGTGTGCAGAACTTGACCGCTTTAATCAGGGTGATGTTGTTACTGTATCATTTGTCTTACAAGGACGTTCTTGGACGAATCAAGACGGAGAACTCAAACGTATGGCATCTATTCGGTGCTACAAAATAGATGCGCGTGGTGGTGTATCGCAATCCCAACAAACAACATCGGTACAACAGCCAGCGCCACAGTCGACCTATCAGCAACAGCCGCAGAATTTCCCGCCTCCGGTTGATGCTAATGGCAATGTAAAGGACGATTTACCTTTTTAGCGTATGCTGTTCGACTTGAAGAATGAATATCAAATACCCAAGTTCAAGGAGTATGTAAACAAGCTGTTTAGTGAACGTGCGGTGGTGGAAGTGAAAAAGAAACTACCTAACCGCACGCTTGCCCAAAACAGCTACTTGCATCTTCTTTTAGGGTATTTCGGTAGTGAGTACGGTTGCAGTCTCGACGAAGCAAAAATTGATTTTTATAAGAGGACTTGCAACCGTGATTTGTTTGAACGTAAGATGGTCAACAAGAAAGGCAATGAAGTAACCTATTTGCGCAGTTCTGCCGAACTGACAACAGGTGAAATGACTTTGAGTATTGACCGTTTCCGAAATTGGAGTGCATCTGTCGCTGGTATCTACTTACCAGCAGCTAACGAACAACAAATGCTTATTTACGCACAACAAGAAATCGAACGTAATAAAGAGTTTATTTAAAATATTGAGATTATGAAGAATATTAGCGAAATGACAGAGCAAGAAATAATCGCTTTGTCGGACGAAGATGTCCAAAAAATGATAAAACTCCGCATGATGGAGGAAGGCATTAAACTTTTAGATAAACCGAAAGTTCCAGAATTGTTCGAGATTGAACCTGCCGACACACAGTATTTCTCTATCCCACTTTTGGATGGTTTTGCTTTTACTGACATTGAGGAAGCTACTAAGGTTGCGGAAATCCTGAAAAGTGCAAAGTCTTTACGAAAAGTTGATTACGATTGGAATAGACTTGGAAGTGAATACAAGTACCTTAAAAAGAGTGAACGATACAAGTTCAACGGGAACTCAGATTTTGATATTCTTTCAGGCTGGGCTTACTCCAATGAACTATATGCTAAGATTTCAAATTTTGCCGCACAGAACAAGGTAATGAAAGAACAAGCGGAGAAAGATAAAAAGGAATACGAAAAGCAACTTTCCGAATCGGCTGAATTAGTACAGGAGATAACAGAACGTGTTCGTGAGGTTCGCAACAAATACGACCGTCTTGAAACGCTTTCTTGCAAGTTTGCCACTGATTACTATCCGTTGTCCGACAATAACGAAGATATGGCAATGAAGTTCATGGTAAAGGCATACTCTTTAAATGACGAAGAACAATCGTTTGTACGCTCTAATTACAAGAAGCACTTGTTAAACAATGTACAATAAAGAATTTCTATGATAGAAACAAGAAAAACAGAAATCAGGTATGTGACATCTGACCCGAAAAAGATGCTCAACATGTACCTTGCAAAACGTGTCCTCAAAACATGGGAGGAGTCTTTCATTGATGAAGATACAGGTGAAACAGTAATCATCGAACGGAATGAAATTCTTTTTGACCGTGGCACGCTGATAGACCAAGACACTTTGGCGAAAATTCGTTTCAGTATGGAAGCTGACGGCATCAAGGAAGTGGAAGTCAGCAACCAGAACCGCTTGGCATTCGAGAACGAGAACAAATTCTTATATCCCTATCTTGCACAGGCACAAATAGGGGACAAGAAACATAAGTTCCTGCTGTATGCCACCGGATTGGAAAATTCTTGTAGTATCTTGAAAGATTACATCGAACTAAACTATATGTTCGGATTCACCTTGACAATGGTCAAGGAGTTCGATTCTTGCGTGATTCTTACTGACAATTTGAAAGAACGCAAGGTAGATGATGTCACCCTCGAAGAATTAAAAGATACATTCCTTTTAAACGATTCTGTAACGGAAGAAGATGAAGAAGAGGGAGATTCCAAGCCCAATGAAAAGAAATTCTATCAGATTGAGACGAAAATCACATTCACGGATGGGGAGAATGAAGACGAGAGAGTTCAGACTTTTGTCGTGAACACCTTCAACGTTGACAGAGCGATGATGCTTATTACCCACTATCTCAAAAACAAAGAGGAAGAATGTGAGAAACAAGCCAAAGAAAAGGGACATGAGTTCAGAAAGAGGGAAATACATACAGCTATTGAATCAGCCAAACCTATCCCGGTCGGGCGGTTTATTCCGAAAGAGTTTTCAATGGCTTATATGGAATAACTTTGTTAACCTGCCTGCTCGGTCTGTGAAGATAGGGCGGGCGAATATGGGGCGTTTGGCTGGTGTGACTAATGTAATGCGCAGCATTGTAGAGGAGGACAGTTCGATTCTGTCACGCCCCTCATAAATGTGAGCCACACATAAATGGCAAGGGTTAGTAAATAATGGTTGTGCCCCGGAGAATACGCTTCGGGGCTTTAAATTAGGTAAATATGAAGAGAGTAAGTAGTAAACAAGCAAAACTAAATAGAGAAATGGATAAGATAAAGAAAAGCCTATCTCCTCATTGCTGTTTGTGCGGTCGTCCGGCTGTTGACCCGGCACATTTGTTGCCTCGTTCTCTTTATCCTGAATACTATATTGAAGAATGGAATGTAGTTCCAATGTGTAGAAATCATCACGACCTATATGATGGGAACCGAGAGTTTCGCAGAAGGTGTACTGAATTAGTAAATATAGTCCGCTTACATGATGAACAAGCGGCTAATAGATATTTTGGCTTATGAAACAAATTATTCACGGGAAAGTCCCAAGTAAATCCAATTGTTATAAAGTTATAACTCTAAGTGGGCATGGCAGCCTTGCCAAACAACCGGCATTAAAGGAATATGAAAAGTCTTTCTATCTGCAATGCAACCAGTATAGAGGACTGATGATAAGCGGTCTGTTTGAACTTCATTTGAACGTGTTTTACGAGAATCAACGTCCGGACCTTGACAACTGTTTTAAAACGGTCCTCGACTGTTTGCAAGGATGCAAAGCTATCAAGAACGACCGTAACTGCGTAAAGATAGTAGCAGAGAAGTTCATAGATAAAGTGAATCCAAGAATTGAATTTGAAATTATACCGATATGCAATTCAAATTAAGAGATTACCAGCAGAAAGCCTCTGATGCTGCCGTTTCTTTCTTCAATAACAAGGCGAAGAAAACAAATGCCATTATGGTGTTACCTACGGGCAGCGGAAAGTCGCTTATCATAGCGGATATAGCCGCAAGGCTTGACGGTCATACCTTGGTGTTCCAGCCCTCGAAGGAAATACTCGAACAGAATTTCAAGAAACTCTGCTCATACGGTATTCTTGATTGCAGCATCTATTCGGCTTCCTTCAACTCAAAAGAGATAAGCCGGATAACATTCGCCACCATCGGCAGTGTGAAGAATCATCCCGAACTGTTCACCCACTTCAAGAACATCATCGTGGACGAATGCCACCTTGTTAACCCTAAAGAGGGTATGTACAAAGATTTTTTTGATGCGGTGAAGTGTAAGGTTCTTGGACTGACAGCTACACCGTATCGTTTAAGTTCCAGCCGTGACTTTGGTTCTATGCTGAAATTTATCACCCGGACAAAGCCTCATGTCTTTTCAGAGGTCATTTATCATGTACAGGTATCAACCCTATTAGATATGGGCTATTTGGCGAAGTTGAATTACTATCCAATGAATCCTTCGGGATGGAACGAACTTAACTTGAAAGTAAATACCACTGGTGCCGACTATACAGATAGGTCAGTTCAAAGAGAATATGAACGGATAGACTTTTACGGCTATCTCGTTCATATTGTCCAAAGACTGATGAATCCCAAAGCCGGAGGAAAACGGAAAGGTATTTTAGTCTTTACCCGTTTTCTGAAAGAAGCGGAGCGGCTTACCTGGTCTATACCCGGAGCCGCAATCGTTTCGGGTGATACCCCAAAAGGTGAGCGCGAAAGGATACTTGAAGCATTCAAGGCTGGTGAAATTTCGGTAGTGGCGAATGTCGGGGTATTAACCACCGGCTTTGACTATCCGGAACTTGATACAGTTGTTATGGCACGTCCTACAATGTCACTTGCTATGTGGTATCAGATAGTCGGTCGTGCCATCCGCCCGCATCCTTCTAAAGAATGTGGATGGATTGTGGATTTATGCGGTAACATCAAACGTTTCGGAGAGGTGTCGGATTTACAATTGTTTGATAGCGGTAATGGTAAGTGGGCTGTATTTTCTAACGGAAGGCAATTAACTAACGTGAGATTCTAAAACTATGGACGAAGGATTTTTGAGGCTAAGCCGCAGGTTTTTCTCGAATGAAATGTGGAATGAAGCCCGTACTTTTAGCAGTTGCGAAGCGTGGTTAGACTTAATTCAGTCTGCACGATTTGAGGCAACGCCCCGAAAGGAGAGTATCGGAGGTCGAGAAATCTCTTATTCAAGAGGTCAATATCCTGCATCCATAAGATTTCTGTCACAGCGTTGGAAATGGTCTGAAAAGAAGGTGCGTTCCTTTCTTGTGCATCTTAGAAAGAAAGGTATGATAACTGTTGAGTGCAATCAAGGAATGAACCTTATAACCTTATGTAAATATGAAGAATATAATCCAATGGGCACAAGTAAGGGCACAAGTAAGGGCACAGATATTGAAAAGAAAATCAAAGAATTACAGACCGAATGGGCACAGCTAAGGGCACAACTTGGGGCACAGTCTGTGAACAACAATCTGCCGCAATCCGAACTTTTGCAAAAATCAGGGCACACGGAGGGCACAAATACAAAGAAAGAAGAAGAAAGAGAGTATATAGATATATCTTCCCAGCAAAAGAAAGAAAATACTCCTGACGGAGTATCAAAGAAAGACAAGCTTTCTTCGCCCTCTCTTTCTGAAAAGATTGATTACAGCGGATTGATGGAATACTATAATTCCACATTCAAAGATAGACTCCAGCAGATAAAATCAATGACCGATGTGAGAAAAAAGGCTGTAAAAGCCCGGATAGCCCAATATGGAAAAGAGTCAGTGAGGACTGTTTTCAATCTCATTCTTCAATCCCCATTTCTGCTGGGAGCTAATGACCGCAATTGGAAATGTGACTTTGATTGGATTTTCAAACAAGCAAACTTTACTAAAATATTGGAAGGAAACTATAATGGGACAAGACTTAGTAAAAATCAACAGGATAGCGAGCAGCGAAAACGTGATTCAGTTCTTGCAGTCGCTACAACAGTCAGAGAAGCTGCCGCAAAAAAAAGAAAGGAACTTGAAGCAGAGGGCGTTATTGAATAAATATCCTGACCCTGCACAATTCATACTTGATTACAATCCAGATTTGCAGTTCAAAATTGTCAGGTGTAAGGCGACTCACTCCGATTTAGCCATGAATTTTTCTATACTTACATTAGGATTATTGGCTTCGACTTATGGAGATGAAACTCCTTTGGAATGGTTGAAAATTCAATTCGGTACACTCAATGATTTCGCAGAGGTATCTACCAAGATTGCTAAGGAGCAGCTTAATGAGTTAGCAGAGATATTTATTTCTGAGTATTATTACATCAATGCAGCTGAGATATGCTTTTTCATTGCACGGTTTAAGTCTGGGAAATACGGACGATTCTATGGAGCTATAGACCCGATGAAGATTACAAGCGCTATGCTTGACTATATCAAGGAACGCCGCATTGACATTGAGCGTTACGAACGTGAGCAATACCGACTACAGCGCCAAAAGGAGATAGAAGAGCGCGGTAGCAACGGAATTTCCTATATCGAGTATCTTGAACGTGAACGTAAGCTTGTGGAAAGTGGAGATGCAGAAGCCATGAAACGAGCGGCAAATCGTGTATGTAGTATCAGTTTACGTAAGTAGTGGCGAAAGCATAAATTTGACAATAAAGTATGAGACTTACAATATGTTGGACGACAAGAGGCAGGCAAAGACGCTTTTACTATGATATATGCAAAAAGTTTGGCATATCGGATTACATGAGTGTTAATCATGAGACGCCATGTGATATAAGGGATGAAGATATGGAGCTGTTGAGGGAATGCGAAAAACGAGGGTTTATCCAAATAAGAAACAAACGGTAAATAATCATGGACATAGAGATTGAAAAGAAAATCGAACAATTGGAGTGGCAGCGTGACAATGCAATGCGCATACGCTGCCCGTTGGTGGCAAGGAAGTATCAGCGCATGATTGATGAACTTGCAAAAGAGAGTAGAAACAAGAATATAAACAAGGCAGAACACGCAAGGCAATGACTACCGATGCAGCAACCAAGATAATCAGCAAGTATGAGAACCTTGTAGTACTCTGCACTTATAACATATTGCTCACGAACGACATCTGTTGCGGGCAGGTTATCGAGAGCCTGCATGCGATGAAGAGAACGCCTTATTACAGACAGGCATTCAAACGGTATTTGAATGATGCCGATAAGGCAAGAAAGGAATACGAGCGTACTGTAAACAGCGTTATCGGTTCAGACCGGAGCGAGTTTTTCGCCGACTGCAACGACAAGTATACGGAAGAAGTGAACAAGCACGTGGATATGCTGTATTGGCAGTTCAAGCAGGCTCTTGACGATAACGGCATATCCCATTCCGCAAAGATTGCAAGGTTCGAACTTGCAAGAACATTGTGTGATTACGCCTGCATCCAGTTTGACGAAAGGATTAAAGAACTTCGGAAGAAAGACGCACGGTTCAACGGGTTCACGTTGGAATATTTGAAGCTTTCAAATGTGGCAAGGGTGATGAACCTTGCTTCCGATAGTTTGAAAATCGGGAAAACGGTCAATATGAACACAGAGCGGTGCACGGCGGCGTTTGATGTGCTGGTAAGAAAGCTGTCGGATGCGGATAATATTGCCAACGCGATAAAAGTTTAGTGAAATGAAACTGATTTATAACCTTATAACCCTCCTCATGGACTGGCTTTCGGTAGAGGTTGGAGCGGATGAAGAGTGGTTCTGAATTATGGAAATGAAGAAAGGAGAATTGACACACGGCTCTCTGTTTAGCGGCATAGAAGGTTTTGGATTAGGTGCGGCACTTGCCGGCATAAAGACCGAGTGGAGTTGTGAATTTGAGGATTATCAATCATTAGTAATAAAGAAAAACTTTGGAGAAGAGCATGAAATCAACAGAGATATTAGAACGTATTCAAAACCTCCGTTTGTTGACATCATCAGCGGTGGATTCCCTTGCCAGGACATCAGCATTGCTGGAAAAGGTGTCGGAATTGTCGGTGAGAGAAGCGGCCTATGGTCTGAAATGTTCAGAATTATACGGGAAGCTAAACCCCGTTACGTTATCATTGAAAACAGTCCAATGCTCCTTGTTCGGGGATTCGAGCAGGTCCTATGCAACCTTTCCTCAATCGGGTATGATGCGGAATGGCAGTGTTTATCGGGCACCGACTTTGGAATACAACAGAGTCGGGAGCGATTATATTGTATTGCCTACTCCAACGAAGTCAACGGCAAACGGAGCATGCAAGAATCGGTATTTCGGAAGCCCTACTTATCGGGGCAATATACACGAGTATATCCGGGATGGCGAACAAGACAGTCAATACCCTCACCCCGATTTACTGGAAAGTCTAATGGGGTTCCCGACAGGGTGGACCGAACGGAGTGTATAGGTAATGCGGTGCAACCGATAATTGCACATTACCTGTTTGAGTGCATTAAGATATTCGATAACAAACTGACATGGTAAGGTAATATGAATGTTCATCAGACAGTCCCCCGCTTCGATTGCACCTCTTTCGCGAAATGTGGCAAGCATTCCCTTGCCTATTGCCGGAAGTACGGTGCATCCGAATGCGGGTCATGTGAAATAGTGAAGCGGAAACCGAGAAACCGGGTGATAGTGGACGGAATAGAACGTAAAGTGTGCAGCCGTTGCGGAAGATTGCTTTTGCTATCCTGCTTCTACGATAGAACGATTCACCGCAACGGGAAAGCATACCACATCAAAACATCATGGTGCAAAATGTGTGTTTCGGAAGACAATCGGGAACGGAATGAAAGGAAGAAATGAAAACAGTTAAACTTTCTAATTTAAAAGTCGGCGACCTTTTCATCCATAAAGGAACGGTGTACGAGATTATTACAAAGAGTAAGTGGACTTCCCAATGTAGGTATCTAAATGATAAATATCGCTTCGGTGGTTGGTGTCAATACTTGTATTGTGATTTTAGTAATTACACAAAAGTGGAAATTTAATATTAGCATATTGATTATGAAACGAAGAATAAGAGAAAAGATGCAGAAACACCCGCACAGATACAAATTGCATCAGTATTTGAAGTATGCCCGCCAATGGTGTTTTGCTCTGGCATATAAGGGTAAACTATACACGTTGTTAGACGATGGTAGAATTGTAAAGGAGAACAGTTGGTTATGAAGCGTTTAATTGATGCCATTATAAAGAAATGGTTCTGTTGCCACGAGTGGGAATACTTATTTGAGAGGAGAGTTGAAGTTGTTGATGATTGGGGTAATAGCAGTTGGTACACCGTCCGTCACTATTTCTGCAAGAAGTGCGGTAAATATAAGAAAATTAAAAGTCATTGATTATGCAACTGACAACTATCCCCGCTTTTAAATACTGGCTCCGGATACACGGTTTCCGCTTAGAATGGTTCGGTTCCGGAACAAAAAACAATCCAATCAAGATTAAATCAAGAAAAAGGAATAAGCAATGAATAATGACAGGCAAAAGATTTTAACCGATTATATTTCCTACTTGTATACAACAAGTAGAACTTATGATACCATCGGCAAATATATCAAATATGTAACGGATTTTCTTGAAAGTGCCGAAGAAGTCAATCGCCGTGGTTATCTGGCTTATAAGCGTGAAAATGCCAATATTGGGGCACGTTATCCATTGATGAGTGAAGCCATTTGTGATTTATTATTCCACCTTAAAATCGGGTATAACCGTCGGGAAAAGAAAATAAAGACATTGGAAAGGCTTGATACCATTTCAGAAAAGAACAGGAAACTGTTGAATGATTTTATAGTATGGCTTACCGATAGCAATGATTACTCTTCGCATACTGTAGATATTTACCACACCTCTTTGAAACAATACTTTGAATATGCCAATGATATAAGTATGGAAAACTGCAAGAGGTTTATACGGACTTTGGAAGAGAAATCACTATCCCCGCAAACTATCCGTTTGCGTATCACCGCTTTAGAAAAGTTCTCGAAATGGTTAAAGAAACCGATAGAACTTAAAAGGCCTAAGATGAAGCGCAAGCTCGATGTAAACAACGTCCCGACAGAAGAGGAGTACAACCGCCTACTGGATTTTCTGAAAACGAAATCCAACAAGGATTACTACTTTTTTATCAAGGTACTGGGTACAACGGGCGCACGTCTATCAGAATTCCAACAATTCACGTGGGAAGACATAGCGGCAGGTGAGGTTACGCTTCGCGGTAAAGGTAATAAATACCGTCGCTTCTTTTTCCAAAAACAGTTGAGACAGGAAGCAATAGCATACATGAAAGAGGCTGGCAAAACAGGACTTCTCGCTGTTGGGAAATTCGGCCCGTTAACTCAACGAGGTTTTTCACAACATTTGAAAGCATGGGGCAAACATTGCGGTATTGACTCAAGGAAGATGCACGCGCACGCCTTCCGGCATTTTTTCGCAAAAATGTTCCTGAAAAAAAATAAGGATGTCATTCAACTGGCCGACCTTCTCGGCCATGGGAGTGTGGACACAACAAGAATTTATTTACAAAAGAGTTATGACGAACAAAAAAGAGATTTTAATCGAAACGTTACATGGTAGCCTTGAACCATTCAAGCAGCTTCCGAGCCTGATTGACAAGGAAACCATTTATGACGAGACCGGACATGTAGACACCGAGTTTCTGACAGCCATACTGGAGTGGATGTCAGTCAATGCCTCCATTGCTATCGGTGTACAAAAATCATTGAACAGACTGTTAGGCATTGAGGAGAACAAAGAAAGCAAGAAAGGTACAGCTGACAGCGGGAAAAGCTGGAGCGTTGAAGAGATATTGCGGCATTGTACCTTGGAGAACGGTTTGTTGAAACTTCCCAATGTGCAATTCAACAAGAAATCGTATGCCGAGGCTAAGAAGTGGATTGAGGAAGCCGGCGGTTCCTGGCAAGGTGGAAAGGTGCAAGGTTTTACTTTCCCATTTAATGCGGAACGTGTGTTTAGTATTCTTCACGAGGGTAAGCGATGCAACCTGCAACAGGATTACCAGTTTTTTGAAACGCCGGCTGAGGTGGCGGACTGGCTGGTCATGCTTGCCGGCGGAATACATGAAAATGATACGGTATTGGAGCCGAGTGCCGGTCGTGGTGCTCTCATTAAAGCCATTCATAGGGCTTGTCCTTCCGTAACAGTAGAATGCTATGAACTGATGCCGGAAAACAGAGAGTTTTTGCATTCGTTGGAAAATGTGATACTGCTTGATGAAGATTTTACAAAGGACAGCGTAGGAAGCTATACCAAGATTATTGCCAACCCGCCTTTCTCAAACAATCAGGATATAGAGCATGTGAGAATGATGTATGAACATTTAGAAGCCGGCGGAACGCTCGCAGCCATTACCAGCCCGCACTGGAAATTCGCTTCGGAAAAGAAATGTGTCGACTTCCGCCAATGGTTGGAAGATGTACGTGGAGAAGTATTTGAAATCGGCGCCGGAGAATTCAAGGAAAGTGGGACATCTATAAGTACGATGGCGGTGGTTATTAATAAATAATTAAAACTAACAATGATGAAGCAGACAGTAGAAGAAGCAGCCCGCACTCATTGGAGTGAAAGTACATATAATAAAGATGCAGAGCTTGCCTATGATGAAAGAGATTGTATAGCTATCAAGGCATTAGCAAAAGCGATTGCATTACGAGCATTTAAGGAAGGTGCAGCATGGCAGGCAAAGCAATTTCCGTGGGTGAGCGTTGAGGACAAGGCTGGTTGTGACACATCTGGCGATTGTATTGTAATGGTTATGAATGGTGATATATTCAAAGCGTATTTTTCATCTGAAAACAAATGGATGAAAAGTAATGGCGGCTATTATGATGAAGTGATAGATGATGTTGTTGCATGGTTTCCCATCCCGTCTTTCGATGAGATACTCGAAGCCAACAAGGATGTACTGGAACGGATTAAGGAGAAAGGAGATTGATTATGAAGATATATGGAATAATTAGAACAGTCTGGAACGGGAATAGTTATTCTTCCAATCCAGACGAAGATATATTTCTTTATTTGAGTAAGGAAGAACGGGATAAGAACATGCCCAAATGCGTTAGTAATGCTGATATTGAATACAACACTTTTGAAACGGAAACGGAGGACTAAACTATGAAATCAAAACAAGTATTATCAGTCGAACAGATGAAACATTTGCAGGAGCTTGGGCTGGACACAAGCGATGGAAGCATGTGTTGGTGCTACGCTCTTTCTTATAAAAATGCAAAATGGGAACTTGAAATATATGAAGATGTAATTAATCAAAAACGAGATAGTGCATTTTGGGAAATAATTCCCACTTACACTTTGCAGGACATTCTCGACAAGCTGCCGACACTTATAATTATAAGTTCCGATTTTTATAAGATTTGCATTGAACCGTCTTGTGGATATTGGGATATATATTACTATAAATCTGATGCTACAGAACTTATCTCGAAAAAGTCTGAAAATATTATTGATGCAGCCTACGAGATGTTGTGCTGGTGCATTGAAAATGGGTATATTAAAACTAATCAGTTATGAAAGCAAGAATAAAAGAAACCGGAGAAGTTGGAGACGTCCTATGCTGGGACGATGTGAGAAAGACTAAATTAAGTATTCTTCTAAAAGGAAGTGTATGTACAATTCCATATCAAAACATAGAAATCATTCAACTTGGAAGTAGTATTGACTGGGAGCAAAGGCGTTACGAACTGGCGAAAGCCGCCATGCAAGGAATACTAAGCGATGAAGAAGAAGTTAGTTATGCCTGTTCCGAAGCAACATATAAAGAAAACGAGAAACATACAGTACCTAAAGCTGTTGCCCGATTTGCTATTGCTTGTGCTGATGCTTTAATTAACGAACTGAAAGGAGAATGATTCATGGGATTATCAGAATATACAATCGAAGAGCTACGAGAAGAAATAAAGCGTAGAAATAAAGAAACTATAAAGTTAATGATTAAAGAGAAACCGAAATATATAGAATGGACTGCTAAAGTTTTAAAAGTAGAAGGTAATTTTTATAAGTTGTGTGATAGTTCTATTCCAATAAGAGAATGGGAGAAATTTTCACTAAAGCAAGGATTAGGATTTAATAAATCTAATAAACCTAAAGTTGGTGATATAGTTAAGCTATCATACAGAAATGGTAAGGGATATACTTGTTGCATATCTCATTCAAAAATTATAGAAGTAGTGAAAAAGGAGATTTATTATGAACATAGAAGAGGCAAAAAACAAGAAAGCGAAAGCCGAAATGGAGATAGCTCATATTCTGGAAAAGCTTGAAGCCGAAACGGGTTTAAAAGTCAGCAACATGCTTTGTATATGTAGAGAAAAGGATAAATCTGCGTTAACTGTTTTCCCCATAGAGCATATAAAAACCAATATAATCTTAACGTTGTAACTATGGAAATAAAGAATGTAGGACAACTTAGGAAAATCATTGAGAACCTTTCCGATGATTACGAAATTGAGATGAGAATCAGACGCAAATTAACACAGGAAGAATTGAAACATTGCAGATACCCTTATCCTTACGATACAGAGTATTTAATTCTTGAATTTGATGATATAGGTGTGTCTGACAAAGTATTATGTTTGGGTGTAACTTCTAATAGATGAACGGTATGAAAGTAAATAACGGAATAATAATAGACGGAGTGCTGCATGAAGCGGTACAAGATAATATTCATTGCGCCTCATGCTCTCTGTACGAGAAATGCGCAGAGGTGAACTACACAGCATGTATAACCGATTTGTTTAGCTGTGGCGGTTTTATCAATCGTGGCAAAGTGACATATATTAAGATAGATAAGGAGGAATAACTAAAATGGATATAGTACCTATTATAACAAAAGATAATCTTTCTAAGGAACAGATAGAATATCTGCAAAGCCAGCAAACAGAATATAAATTGGTAAATAGGATTAAGAAGAATCCGGGACATATCTTGTTCTCTTTTAATCGAAAAACAGGGGAAATCAAGAGAGCTTCTATTATACACAAGGTTGCTATTGGTTTTAATGGGCTTCCTGTAACCAAAGCTGAAACAGTTATAGAACCTGATTGCTATTACGACCAAGCCTTGAATGAAAAGAATTTTAGAAAGAAATTGAAGAGAATTGGATTGTTAAGTGTTTAAACGATTTGAAAACAAGTAACTATGGGATTTACAACACCGTGTTTTATACTAATGAACACATTAGAACTTCGGAAAAAGTTAGAATATCTAGGATATAAAATAGGCAATGAATACAGTATCGTCAATAAATTTTTAGCTACAGATAATGATGAAATGTTTGGGATTAAAAATCCTTATATTCCCGAAGAATGTAATGGATACATCCATTGCGGATTTAACGAAGAACTTTTCTTGGCAATAGCCGCATTGAGGGATGATACAGATGAAAATCAATGGTTCACTAATGGAGAAGAATGGGCATATCATCCAAAAACAGAATGTTGTTCACCATGTAATACTGTATATAGAACATTAGCTTTTGATTCTGTACCTAAAGATACTAATATGGGAAATTACCACAAGGCTACCGTAGAAGAGCTAATCGAACACTTTAAAGAAAAGGAGAAATGAACGATGCACCAGTGTGAATATTGTTGTTGGTATAATGATAGATGTGGGAATTGTGATTGTCCTACAGTTATGAAAAGACAAGCGTGTGAAAAAGCTAAAAATGCCAAAGAGTACAATGAAAAACCTAAAATAAAATAGTCATGACCGAAGAACTTGTAACATTAGAAACAGCGAAAATGCTGAAAGAGAAAGGGTTTAATGAGTATTGCAAAAATGTCATTAGCGATAAAGGCTTGATGATGGAAACCATATTCCGAACTAGCAAGGATTTACCTAAATCATTCTATTCTTGTCCAATGCAATCCATCGCCCAAAAATGGATACGTGAAACCAAGAACCTACATATTTCCATCATTAGAAACGCTTGTGGTTATGGCTATGATATATGCAAAGCTGACAATGGGACTCATATTATCAATGATTTATCAGATGGCCCAAATGATGGTGGGAATTGGGATGCCTACGAAGAAGCACTTGAAGCAGGATTACAGGAAGCATTAAAACTTATATGATTATGAAAGCAAACCTAATATTTTTTCTTGCGATATTCATCGTATCGGCATTATTCATCGGTCACCTCCGACTGACATTCTCACCGTTCAGTGTATCCCTACCCTATTGGCATAGGGCTGTAGGAGTTATTCTTATCGTTGCAGGATGCTTGGTTTACAACATAGGTGAGCATATGTCCGGTTACAAGAAAGGACTGGATGAAGGTATGGAGATTGTTTTGAAAGAGTTAAAAAAAAAGATACAATGAAGAAGATAATGTTCAATGATAAATATAGCCTAACCCAGGCTGTATTGGATGGTCGGAAGACTATGACGAGAAGGGCCTGCAAGTATGACAGACCAAATGAAACTTATGATATTGTATTCCCCGTTTTTGAACCAAATGATTACGATAATGACGGGAACATAGTATCTCCATTAAATTATGCTTTTGGTTGGAAAAACGACAAAGGAGACTTTACGGGTTGGAATATTCCAAAATATAAAGTCGGTGAGGTTGTTGCCATTGCGCAAAGCTATAGCGATTGTGGTAATATGCCTGATTACGAATTGGACGAAGATGGCTATCCTATAATGCCAAAGAGAAGCGGATTTTTTAATAAAATGTTTGTCCGCGCTAACCTCATGCCCCATCATATCCGAATTACCGACATCAAGATAGAACGGTTGCAGAACATTTCCGATGAAGATTGCTTTAAGGAAGGAATTTTTAAATGGGATGCTGGACAAAAGGATATTCCTTTTTATTCATTCCATTACGCAGATATACCCGACTACAGTAATCCTTGTGACGCCTTCGCAGAACTAATAGATAAAGTCTCCGGCAAAGGTACATGGGAATCCAATCCCTATGTATTCGTTTATGAATTTGAACTGATTGATTAAAAACGAGAAAAGATATTGATTATGAAACGTGAAATAAAATTCAGAGGGAAAAGTACTGATACGGGGAAATGGATATATGGATTTCTCTCTTTTTTCTATACTGCCGGAAGGGACGAAAACGGACTTATCCTCACAGACAAGGCAAAGATATATTCTCCGGAAGACTGCCGGTGTGATGACGTATGGGCTGAAACTGTTGGGCAGTTCACGGGCTTGCGTGACAAGAACGGTGAAGAAATATACGAAGGTGATATTGTTGAATGCAACGGAGATATATGCAAGGTTATGTACAGTAATCATTATGCCGGATTTGCGCTTGATAAAAAAGGTTGGCTATATCTCCACTTCTTTGGAGAAGCATTTAGTAATAAAGATTGTCTTGTTATTGGCAACATACACGATAACATTGAGTTATTGAAATAAAACAACCATGAGTAAATACATGAATTGGGAACTCTATGATAAACCGCCTGAAGGCTTCTCCATTGACAAGCATACTGGTTCTCCTTTGACCGGATACGACTTTTACACAAACGGGAAAAGCGTCTTAAACGGAGGAGTAAGAATTCTTGTAAAAGCTATGAATGTTCATGTTAACAACATAACAGACAACCATCACCCCGTGAAAAAATCTATCCCCAATAGCAAAGAACCTAAACAAGACCCGATGATTAACCGTAATGTGCGTCAACGGGTAAATGTCTTTGCACGCGAGAGGTTTAAAGTAAAGCTGCTACAAGAAATAGAATTTGATTTAATGGTGTGTCAACTCGAAGGCTGGAGCATGGAAAGCTACGTCAATGAGCTTAAGCAATTGATTGATGATGTTTATCGGAGAATGGTTAAGACAAAGAAAAGGAATATCGAGACTACCAGTAACCCAAAACTTGAATTTAAAGATGAATGAATTATATATACCTCCACAGCGATTAAACCGCAACCCTATTAACGGGCGGTTTTTGAAAGGAAGTATCCCCCATAACAAGGGGAAGAAATGGGATGATTACATCCCTTCGCATAAAAGGGAAAGTATGATTAAAGGATTAGCTTTAGGGAGAACGGGAAACCCTAATATAGCGGGCTGCAATGCAAAGAAAGTAGTAGATATAAAGAGCGGACGGTTACAAGGTGTTTTCCAGTCCTCTAACGATGCGGAACGAAAGACTGGCATTTGCGCCCGTAATATCAGGAATTGCTGTTCCGGAAAGCGTAAACACGCTGGCGGCTATCAATGGTTTTGGGAAAGCGATAATAGTTGGTGTGAATTAATTATAAATGAATAATATAACCATGAGTAAATTAGAGCACATCGCCACAATTGATTACTGCTACTGGAGATTAAACAAGCTCAAAGAACAGCTTTCCAAGCCTAAATCGACTATGGAGCAGTTGGTTGATAAAGCCTGCGGTTATAATGAAGTAGAAGAAGTGAAAAAGGAAGCTATAACCCTTTTGGAACAGATTGTTGAAAGTAAAAAGGCTATCGGTGTGAATTATTCGGGAGATAGCAAGTTCCTTGATAAATTAAAGAACAAAGAAACGCATGAGTAAACTATACAAAGCAACCCTCTTCGGCAAATCATTCATTATAGGATGGTTCAGCCATGCGGACAAGTGGTATCATAAATTTAGTATAATACATTGGACATGAAAATTATATTTCTTGATATAGACGGAGTAATTTCCACGGAGAAGTCACATTATGTGCTTGATAAGGATGCGTGTGATTTACTTGGCAAGATTATAGATGCTACGGATGCCAAAATTGTCATTTCTTCGTCTTGGAGAAGAAACACGGTAGAAGATACAAAAGAGGAATTAACAACCGTAAGACATTTGGTCCCGTTTCCATTTCCATACGCTGACAGAATTATTGGAGTAACCATAAGAGCGTATGCCTACGTTATACAAGGTGTTCACCTTGGTACCCCTCGTGGAGTTGAGATAAAACAATGGATTGACACTCATATCCACTCTGAAAATGGAAAAAATTGGAACTATAAAGATATTGGGGTTGATTTTAATTACGTGATACTGGATGATGATAGCGATATGCTTCTTGAGCAAGCTGAACACTTTGTAAAGACTGATACCCTATTGGGATTGTCGAAAGATGATGTTGAGCGAGCTATTAAAATATTGAACCAATGAGAAAAGCAGACAGAATAATCAGAGACAGACATTCCCGCATCCCGGACAAATACAAGAAGATTGACACTGCGGTCAACGGGGATGCGGAAAGCCTTGCCGGACAACACAAGGAAGTGGAAAGAAGGCTGTTCCCTCTACGCCTTAACAAGACCACTGTTATTTACGTCACAAAAGACAAACAAAATGAAGCATATGCAGCGAAAGCACGTAAACGGATGGGGATAACAGAGCCGAAGAAACCTTTTGTCGACCCACTTTCGGAAGAAAACATTACCAAGTTGTACAAGGAAGAAAAGATACCACCCCGCAGAATGGCAGAGATGCTGAATGTAAGTGTAAGGACGATATATCTAAGATTGGCTAAGTATGGACTTACAAAAGTTAAATGCAGATAATATGAAAGAGAATAATATTTTAAACAAAGAGATTTATGCAGAGGCTATGATAGCAGCCTCTAAGGTTGATTTCCTTGAAAGCAAGGATGAGATTAAGATGTATGCCACTTCGCTGTATAACGCAGTAATGTGGGGCAGAAATCATACGGTTAAAGCAAAAGAATTAGAGACACCAAGCTAATACCCTCACCAAAACGGCAAGCGGTATAACCCAATGGAGAACCCGTTCAAAGCGTTCTAAACGTTCCATTGGATAACCCGGAAAAGGCGGCAATAGTCCATGTAAAGGACATTGTCCGCCAATTCAAGCAGTTCATCTATGTAATCCCTTTTTCGCATCACGTTCAAGTTTTCTACGTTGTTGGCGGTTTATACCATTTGCTATGGCAAGGCTGTTCAGCGTCTCTTTCTGTTCGGGAGAAAGCATGTTATATACTTCTTCCCGTGATTTGCCTGATAAAATGGCTTGTACTATTTTTTTAACTTCCATTTTGGTGCATAAAAATCAGTGTTCGAACTTGGATACCGCCCGGACACAAAAAAGGCGGTAAAACCATGTTGGAATTACCGCCTTAAATTTTCAACAAAAAACTGCTAAATTTTAATTAAATCACATCCTAATACGTCTGAAATTTTAGCAATTGTACTCAATGTGAAATTATGAGTTCCACATAACCATTTACTTACCTCTGATTTCCGTTTTCCCATACGTTTGGCAAGTTCTGTTTGAGACATGCCTTTCTCTTTCAAAATAGCATCAATCTTGTCAGATAATGCAAACGACATATCTACCTGTTTCCTTACGTCATTGGGAATATCCGAGATACAACTTTTAAATAATTCGTTTGCGTTCATAACTCAAAGGTTTTACTTTCTATATCTAATATTTCCGTTTCCTCTACAGTGACAGAACCTTTTTTAATAGCTATTCTGAGGATATTATCAAACTTCTGCAAATCCATTACATACCCACTCAGTTCTTCGCTTTCGTTGTATGTCTTGTTTTGCTTTATCCCACCGTTGCCTGCAATTAATATTTTATCAGATATTCTTAAACAGTATAATCTAAGCTTGCCGGATGTTATCGGCAACGCGCATACATTATCTTTTACCTTTCCTTCCGGTCTAAAATAACGCTCAAATACACCATTGTCTAATATCTTCTTCACTGCTAAAAGGATTATTTGATAGTCTCTTCTAAGCTCTGCATTATCTTTAAATTTCATCAGAAACTTTTCAAATTCGGAAATATCTTCACCTTCAAAGCAAATAGTATATAATGTAGCCTTATCTGACTTATCTACTAATTTTACATTTATCCCAGCCATACAGTTAACTTTTTCTGCCACAAATATAACAAGATAAGTAAACAAAGTGTTCACTTTAAAGTGTATTTAACCGGGTTTATTCACATATTTAACAAAATATGAGGTGAGTTGGCGGTAATTCCAACAAGTCAAAGAACAATTTACATAATATTTTCCAGTATTTTCCAAATTGGAAAGGACTGGTATTGTCATTCCAGTAATTTTCTTCTGCAATGTTCACACAAAAATTTCTTCGCCACCGGGAACATCTTCTGTCCCACATATCCGCTAAGGTACTGCGCCTCTTCCCCGTATGGGTCGATGCCGAACGCCCGTGAGATATGCCGACATAGATGCCCTTTTTCATGGTCGAAAGAGTTTTGAAACTCTGCCGGGGAAGAAGTAAGGGCTATAACCATTACGGTTTGCCTGTTTTGGATATTGGAGTAAGTGATACCCGTATTCAGATTGCAGGAGCGCATGTTCTTATAGGCATTCACCAAATCCATCCCCCTGCATCCCACCCGCTGAAGGTCGGCGATGATGCGGTCGGTATAATAGCAGTCCACCGCATAATATACACGCACTTCCCAATCATAATCCGGTATGTAAAATTCCTGTATTATCATAGGCTACATCATCTGTTCCCACATGATAGGATTGCCGGAGCCTATGCAGTCGGCATAGAACCGCGTGAAAGGCATTCCATTGTAAGCGTCCACATCATCTATGTAATCCTTAATGAACAATGCGAGATGTGCTTCGTCAGTGATAGAACTTTTGTAGTAATCCGACTTCGCCATGTTTGCCACGTAAACGCTGTCGTACCCTGCATCCTTCTCCAGGTTTATACTGTACTTTTTAAGAAGCTCCTCTACCTGTTCTTTGCTGATTGGTTCAAGTTTTTCCTCCTTTCCCGTAGATTTGTTTTCCATCTTCATGCGGGAAACAGCCCATAGGCACATCTTCTTGCTGAAATGCCATCCGTACTGGCTGAGATAGTCAGCCATTGCAGGCGGTATTCTGTCGTATGTATCTAATCTTTGTTTCATATTTTCCTGATTTTAAGTGATTGGCAAAAGAGGGGAATAATCCCCTCTCCATTACATGAACTCTCCGTTGGCGCGTCTGCGTCTGCGTTCGCCCATATCATCACCGTAAGGCTGTGAATCGCGGCGTTCGTTGTAAACCGGATATTCCGGGAAGTAACCCGGCATACGGCGTTCGCCCATATCTGAGCCGCCGCTATAGCTTCCACCGCGTGAACCACCGCTGTTACGATAGCCCATTTCACCGCCCTGCATCTCACGCATGGCTCTCTCGTAACCATGACGGCAACCCTCTCTATAGGCTTCTTCCATAGGATTACCGCCTCTCATACCGAAGTCACGGTCATATTCTCCGCGCCCTTCTTCCAATATTTCCCACATTCCCATATTATTTCTTTGTTTTAGATGTTTCAGCAACTCCGAGCTGTTCCATAAGCCGTTTGTTCAATTCCATAAGGTCGGACATGTTCTTGCTCATTTCCGCCATTTGCCCTTTCAGAGAGGATATTTCCTGCTCCTGACGTTGTTTCTCTGCAAATTCGGGGTTCAAGAGCGTCAGCATCTTGTCACATCCCGCAATGACGGAATTGTGGAAGTCCATGCTGTTGATAATGTCTATGCTTTTCTGTTTCATAGAAGCGACCTCGTTGTTCATCGCATCACGAGAGCATGACACTACGATATTGCCGTTCTGTCCGAAGTCGGCTATATCCATGCCAGCAGGTAGATTTTGGAAAGTCGTGTTCTGCCCGTTGATACAGACAACGACATCCACAACCATTTCCATTTGGGGCAACTGCCCCATAGGGGGTGCCATAGGATATTTCGGCTTAGGAGCGGAAACGCTGACTACCGGACCGTATTCGATAAACGGGTTAGCATCCTTATGAAGTATATACAACTGGTTATTGGTACGAAGTGATTGAAACATATTGGTTTGATTTTAAAGGGGTGTGGCTATTTCCATTTTGGAAACAACCACAAAGCCCCATGTTAACTACTTGCTCTTTTGAGCGGTTGCTTCTGCTGTCGGAGTCGGTGCCGGTGCGGTTGTCGGACGATACCCACCGTTAACAAGGAACAGTTCGTTGGTGTACTTGTTATAGTGGATTTCGTAGATACCCGTTCCGGCAAGGTTGCCGACAGTCACCGGCTCATTGTTGTAAGCCAGCAACGGTCTTGTATCCCCATTAGTCCCTATCAGTATCGGGAGTGTAGCAGTCGTACCGGCAGGTATCGCCTGGCGGAGACTGACATAGAAACCGCCTACATAGCTTCTGTTACGGAACGCATGGTTAGGCAGCTCCAAAGTCACGTTCTCCGTGCCGACCGTTACGGCTACCGTAGGAAGGGTATTGAAATTAGCCCTTCCAATAGTAGGGAACAAGAAAGGAAATCCTGTAAAAAAGTTAGGCCACATAATTACCCCCTTTCTTACCGGAATTAACCCCAGTAGTTGTTACAACCACAACCGCTACGCCCATACATTGCATCACCGGCGTAAGCACCGAAAGCCGCAGCACGAGCTATCTCAGGGTTAAATGCTTGCAATTGCGGGTATGGCACTGCTACCGTAGGTGGCATCTTGCATTTTATTCCATCGACATCGGACTGCAATGCCTGCAAGCCTGCTGCCAAAGGAGCAATCTGTTGTCCTACTGAATTCAGGATAGTAGCATTCTGGTTACGCTGGGAGATTTCAGCAGTCAAAGTGGCTTTTTCTGCTGTAAGAGCCGCAATCTTGTCCTGCAATGCCTGGTTCTGCATGGCGTCCAGCTTTGCAAGGATAGCATTGGTATTGGCGGTAGCACCGTCACGCAATGAAAGTGCATTCTGATTGGCTGTGTTGACAAGCGCGTTGGTCTGATTGCACATCGCAAGCTGGTTCTCATAGCCCATTGTGGTAATGGCGTTCTGAGTCTTGCAGCAGCAATCTGCAATCTGAGTAAGAACAGCCTGATTTCCGGACTGGAATGCGTTGATGATTTGCTGGCTTGACATGCCCACCTGATTGCCAACATTGGCGATAAGTCCCTGGATGTTGCACAAGGCGCTCTGTAACTGTTGGGTAGAGCAGTTCAAAGAAGAAGCAAGCTGGTTGATGGCATTGCCATTGCCCTGAATGGCTGACATCAGGTATTCACGACCGACATCACCGTTAAGCTCGGCAGGCAGACCGCCACCATTGCCAAAGCGGTTGCCAAAGCCGTTGCCGCCCCAACAGAACCACAAAAGGATAATCCAGATGAACCACCACGAGCCGCCCCATTGGTCTTGGCTGCCACGTCCCTGGTTCAGTAAAGCGAGAAGTCCGGGGTCTACACCCTTGCTTCCCATCAAGTTGGGCAACATAGCCATGATGTCGAATTTGCTTCCGCCACCATTTCCGTTGTTCCCGTCTTGGTTGAAGACATACGTTCTTTCCATAGAGATTTATATTTTGTATTACGGTCAAAATCAACCGCATCACAAAAGTATAAATACCGATACTGCCATGAAATCAGTTGTTTCCCAACGCTTTCCTAATGTTTTCCCAATATATTCTCAACATTTTCCCGCCTTCCATACGTTCTTGAAAATTGGGAATCATGTAGTTTATCGCGCGTTTGGTTTTGTGGATTTTAGGAGCTATCTGCGAAGGATACATCCCCCTTTCAACAAGCAACTGTACAAGCAAATAGCGGGCGTCTACGGTTTCCGCATCCTTATCCGAAGATAGTATTCGGCTGGCGGTAATTTCGGTCTCCTGCGCCACGAGATTGATTGTTTCGGCAAAGATTTCTGACTTACACATAGTTTTTCTGAATTTTATATTTATCTTTGCCCTGCCACATAAAATATTTGATTATATACGAACAAAGCATAAGATACCGTGTTGAAGATATTAAAGCCTCCAACGTGCGGTGTCTTATGCTTTTTTCAAATTTTTATGTGGCAATAATTATTTGAACGTTGGGGGCTTTCTTTATACTCTAAGCCCCCGAAAGAGTGTCAGCTACAAGCCAACTTCTACATCGTTAATTTCTTTCTTACCATACAAATAGATTATAACTTATTCCTGCGCCTACGTACATGCCGCCTGGATACCCATATCCAGCCTGCAACCCCAATCCCCAACGCTTTTTCTTCGGCTTGATGGGAACCGGATGATAGATGTCATTTGTTACTGTCTGATAAACCGTCTTAGGAAAGACCTGCATACTATCCAGCCGCGGGTCTACATATCCGCTCACCACCGCACGATACAGGCTATCTTCATATACAACCCGTTTGCGGTGAAGTAAAGTATCACCTATACGTACTGTGTCATTCGGCAATATCTGCCAAAAGACCGCTATCGGTGCGGAGATAAGAACCGTGTCAAGTTTGACAACCGTCTGTATCTTTGTTTCGGTACGTATTTCTGCCGGCAAAGGCTCGAGCGGGCGGAACCACGCCGCCACACAAGCGATTGCCAGCAATACAACTAATAGCCAGGGTAGTTTTTTCATAACCTCAACAAATAATGATTTACAACCATACCTGCACATATTGCAGCAACCCCACACAGCAAGTCTGCTTTGTTCCACTTGCCGTTATAGTAGTGGCAACGGTCGCTGTTCTCCTTGATAAAGAGCATCAGTAGTGCAGTGCTGCCACCGAATACTATAGCGGTGGATAGATAGACCACCGCACCTAAGATGTTATTTTTCATATCTTATCCCAGTTTTGTTTTAGCCAGTTTATTTCTTCTTCGGTGAAGCTGCGGTCGGCGACTATGATGGTGCCATGGCAGCCGATAAAAGCAGGACGTTCAGAAGGACGTAATTTCCCAATATACAACTCTGCATTATCTTTACCATTAACAACGTAATCAAGTTTCACTATTCCATTATATGAATTTGTTATTTGATAGGTTATACCGTCTTTAAATTGCTCTACATTGTTCACACGACCAAAACTATAAGTTGTATCTTCATTATATTCATTATAAAATTCAAATCCAAAAGCTCCAGTTCCACTCGTAGTAATTTTAGACAAGAAACAAGCTCTATTTTGTCTCTCAAACCACGTCCTCTCTGCCATCACCGTGTAATCCGTTAATATAGGGAAGTCGTAGCAGACGGCGTACATCTTGCCGTCGTAGCAGAGCTGGTCGGGGTAGTCGGGGATTTGGGTGATGGTGATAGATTCTCCTTCTTTCAAAGAATATTCAAATACAGCTTTGGTTGCACCTTCAATATTTTGAGCAGGAATAATGTTCTCGCCATTTTTTAACATCACACTTGTTATTACAGCATCAGTGCTATTCCTAAATCTCAAATAAAGATAATCGCCTTTTGTATTAATATTTGCCAATATTTTAAACGCTTTATTATTCCAATTACCAAGCTGCATATATGCAAGATACGTACCGCCACTGCCACTAACAGTAAAACCGAATGGGTCTTGTTTTTTATCTACTCTGGAGATGATTAATTTGCTAAAGTCTTGCTGATACACTCCCATTCCGCTATTCAGTTTACCCTTACCACCATACAAATAGGCGTGGTTGCCGTTGCCGCTAAAGTCTTTTAGAATAGAAGTAGGAAGCTGGGTGATGGTGATGTCACATTTACCTTTGGCTTTCATAACAAATCCATTATACCCATTGGGGTTTGTTCCCGCTTTTCCTGCAGGTAGAGTGTACACACCATTAGACGTTATATCCACTACTTCTTCGTATGAGCCATAACGGTACTTTAAAGTTACACCACCTGCCACTATGCCACTAACGTTAATTTTCATTTCATTCCCATACCTACTTTGACTTGTTTCTATAAACGTGGTGTTAAAACCATCGGACATACTTTCAGTTATATGTATTTTACTTGCCGTCTTGGTGAATACAGCTCTATCTTGAACGGCCACCCATTTACTTGCAGTAAAGTCCTCTGCATAACTTTCAATAACATCGAAATTTGTCATACCCTGCTTCTTTGGGTCATACCAAGCCTTGATGTGCTCTTTCATACCAGCGGGCCATGAAAGACCGCCACCGCCCGAAGCGGACGGGAAACCGACAGACGGTATCCCGATAGTAGGAATACCGATTGTCGGGATGCTGATGTTGGATTGGGTTCATAGGCTATCCCTCTTTAATCATTTTGGCTTCCAATACTTCGGTAGCGCTCTTGATTGTGACGTTTATGCCATTCGCTATCCCTACGATGCGGAAAATCGTATTGGACGCACCGTTATATTGGGATGCGTTGGGATAAAGCGGAACGGGGTCCAAATCATCAATTCCTGCGAAAGCGGTCACATATCCGCCCTTGTTCTTTATCTGTATGGTAACGGGATTACCGTCACTGACAAACGTTGCGTAATACGCTGTTTTGCCTTCTTCTTGTTGAAATGATAAAACTTCTGCTGCCATGATGTTTACTTTTTAGAGTTTCAATACTTGGTTTCTGTTGCCTTCTCTTCGGTGGCTGACGTGTACCCATGAGAAGTTTTTCTCATCAATAACCTGGTCAAAGGGAAGTTTCAATTCTTGTATAAGATTAAACAGTCTTTTGTTCTCTTTCGGGGTATTTGGCGTACCGACAATATCAGCAGCACATCCGTTCATGTGGTCGCTCGTTTTAGAGCCGCCTACCGCTTTATTCAGAGCAGGGCAACGGTATCCGCTTGTCACTGTGATAGGTTTTCCGTAAGCTTCTCTTAACGGGTCGAGGACATTGTCAACCAACGTTTGTGCATTGGGAAGCAGTTCTTGCGGCAATCTGTTATCTATAGCATTCTTATCAGCCGTTTCGCTTTTAACCAGTTCTGCAATTGTAAAGTATCTCATGTTATTTCTCCTTTCTAAAATATTTGTCATAAACCACACGAACCACCCATCCGGCAACAACACCGACACCGAATGATGCAACAGTAGTCAGGTTCACCCAAAACGGTGTGTAGTGCATGTAAAGCATAACTCCCACGATGATAGCGATAACAATCGCTGCGATAATCAGTTTCTTTTTCATTTTGTTACTCCTTATCTTTCATTCAAATTGTGATAAAATTCTAATCTTATATTCGCATATACCGACTCTACATTCGTGTATGCCCTCCCGTTGTTCGCTCCGTTTTCATTGTAAATCTCCGCTTCAACGGCTTTGGCAACCTGTTCTATCCATTTCCTTTCCGTGTATTCGGAAAGCCTGTTCCCACGATACGAAAAGCAGTCAAGTTTTGAATTCCTGTCCTCGTGTATGTTTGTAAGCAATGTACGTATCTTTCTTGCAGTAGCTTCCTTGTCTGATATATGGTTTTCTTCACGCACTTTCTTGATAATACGGCACACCTTCTCAACGGAAAGGTCGAAGAATACATTGCTTAGCGTTTTTATACGCAGCTGCGTTTCGGGCATGAGACTTTCCGATAGCACGTTCAACCGCTCGTTCTGCGCACGGGTTTCTTCCAATAGCTGCCTCATGGTGTCTTTATAGTCTTGGTTTATCTCTTTCTGTGATGTCATAAGCTGGTTTACCATATTCATAAACCAACGGAAACACGCCACCATCAACAAGGCTGATAACACAAGGAAAAAACCTGCGGTTATAGCCATCATTCCGAAATCACTAATACCCTTTCCTGTTTGAAGGGCTGCATTTACAACTTCTGTACTCATCTTATCGTTATTTGTCAATTATTCATATCTTTGTGTCTCTTATCAAATAAGCGAACTACTGTCATTCCGTTTTGCTCGTGAGAGTAGGACGGGATTTTCATATCTTACCGTAGTATCTGAACCATGCACCCCATTTACGTTCTTTCAAGTAGTTCGGATTATCCTGGTTGAGTTTGGCTTCCATCTCAAATGCGCTCGCACGGTAAGCGTTTTTATTGACCTTACCGTCCCCAATCTTGCTGTCTGTAAACAGATGGTATATAAAGCTCACAAACCATTCTGTCAAATACAAAATGTAGTAGAATAGCGGGATAAGTAACAACCACCATGCACTGACATGGAATGACAATAATACGGATGGGATAGCCACTATCTCCATACACTCGAAGAACTGTTTCTGATGTGTCCGTTCATGGCGGATAGTTGTTTCGGACAACTCTTTCAGCTTCGTAAGGATGAAGCCGAAGAACATTATAGTTGTGTAGCCGCCAAAGAGGATGAGTTTGGCAAACCAGTTTTCATAAAATACTTTTACTCTCATAATCAAAAAAGTCAACACTTTGTTATTTTATTAATATTATTGTTTTACGCATTCATTAGAACACAACCCAAACCGAAAATCCCTGTACTATCTGCAATATCAAATACACTATCGCCATTATTAACGACAGAATCAGTTATTTTTGTAACAAAATTATTGGATATAGACTCCTTTTGTGTAATAGCTCTTATTGGAGTATTATCTTCATTAAAAAGACTAATAGCAGTAGGTGCTCCAAATGAATACCATTCGATATGTTGTTTTTTTATTTCAATTCTTTCTGAATCTCGATATAAATAAATAGGGATACTACTAAGATTGCAAATAAGAACATATTGTGTATTAATTCCTTCATGTACTAAATCATCTGCAAATGTAATATTATCAACAAGTTGTTTAATATCAAATTCTTTGCCCGCAATCAGCTTATCTCCAGCAAATAGCCCTGAGGTCAATTCTCCTATTTTTAACATAATCATTATCCTTTAATCGGTTACACAATATGCTGTATTGGCATCCTTAGAGCCAATAGCCTCGTACTCGGCAGCGGTTTTCTTGGTGAGGGTGGTGAGGTTGTCGGAAGCAACAAGGTCTTTAATAATTACTTCTTTAGAAACGTCTGTGACATCAATTTTACAATGTTTACAATAATCTAAATATGTGAATATGAAACCAAGCAAATGTCTATTATTCTCACTACTACTAACATAAGCAAATACACTACCCATCTCTATACAATTAGAGGTTAAATTAAAAAGATGGAAATGATATTTAGCATGACTATTTACAATATCAATTACTACATTTTTAAAGCTGTTAATACTACCAAATAGCCTATTAATTCTATTTTCCGCCTCTGTTCCTTGTGCATTAATATTATTAATTGAGTCATTTCCGTCTACATCAATAACTTTGCCATAACCGATATTATCCACATACTCCTTTGTTGCAGGCTGGTAATCGCCCGTAGGGGTGAACGGTGAAGTGTTGGTCTTGGTGAGGACGTCGGAGTCTTTGACGAGTTGGAAAGTACTTGCCTCCCCACAACGGGCTGTAGTGCCGTTATCCTCCAAATAGAAATGTAATCTTCTTAACTGCCGGTCTTCGTTGTAGATATTTAAAGATAACGCTCCCGATTGTTTGTTTGAAGCGAATTTGACAGAATATTCTACAAGAGTATAGATATGTCTTAGTGAGCCTAATGACGGTTCTCCAATCTGCACCAAGTAATTATTTGCGCTCAATTTTTCAAGCAAATCCTTGTATTTATCTATACCGCCAAATGTAGCAAATATCTCTTCCGAGGAGGAACTACCTGTCAAGTCAAGTATTTCTCTCGGCAGAACAATAACATTTCCTCCCGCTATCTTCCCCTGACTTACCCATTCACCGTTCACCCATGCGTAGTAATCATAAGGGGCTTCCGTACCTACAGCCATGAACCCGTCAACTGCCGAACCGTCGGGAACGGCAGATTTCAAGGCTTCAAGGGTATCGTATTCACCAGCCACACGGAAAGAGCTTCCCGGTTCGCCTTTGCAATAAATATCCGTCTTGTCGAAACTTTCCGTATCCTTGTTATACACATAGACATAGTGGTCTTTGCCGATGTATGTCGGATTGTTGGCAACCTTTTCGGCATCTTGGGCGGCTGTATTAGCGGCGGTGGCTTTCTCTTCGGCATTGGATGCAGCGTTGTTTGCGGATTGGGTAGCCGCTTCTGCTCCTTCTTTAGCTGCGTTGGCATCGGATGCAGCTTGTGCCGCCAGTCCTGCTTTCTCATTGGCGGAATTTGCGGCTGTCTGTGCTGCTGTGGCGTTCTCTTCTGCTTTAGTAGCGGCTGCATTTGCCTTATCAGCGGCATCCAAAGCGGGAGCAGCTAACAATTCAAGTGGGGCACGTACAATAATGTCCTCGCCGTCTTTCTCTTGATATGCGGGCAGAGAACTTATGCCAGTAAGCGTTTCTGCATTAGGGACGTCACCAACACCTTGCGACTCTGTTTTAAGGCGGGCAACTATTTCTTGATAATCCTGTTCTGTCCAAGCCATAATTATTCCTGTTTATCGGTTACTTCTTCCGGTTGATTGTTGATAGCACGATTGAGCGCGTCAATGAAGAAAGGTTTGCAAAAAGCATTTGCATGCTCTTGTATCAGGGATACTTCTTCATCACTATACTCTGTCTCTTCATTGGAGTTGTATATCTTCAAAGCGAGTGCATGCGATGCGATACCGTTACCGTTCCGGTATAATACATTCGCAAAATTCTCTCTACAATCTATATTTTCACAATGCTTACGGGTAATGTCCGTAGCAATCAGTAATTGTTTAAAATTTATCTTTTTCATGAGTTATAATTATTAGTATTATCCACAGTAAAAATGAACCCAATAACTGCCGTCAAAAACGAAAAAGCAGGATATTTGATTGATTGAAGAAGCGTTCGTTGTGCCTCTGTTATTGGCATTCATTAGGTTTCCTTTTACCCAAACATTCCGGTTCAATTGGTTCTTCAAATATACAATCCGACCCGTAACAGCCGAACTTGGAAGAAACAGGGTAGGGTCAAAGCTTATATCCGGTCCTCCATATATGATAATATCATCGGTATCACTGACTGTATAGCTCAGTGGGGCAGACATTATACTGCTGCCTAAATTGCGGACGCCCGCAGCAAATCCGGAAGCCTGCAATCTGTTTATTCTTACCGATTCACCGCTCCTGGCATTTAATTCTACATTGCCCAATGCTTCTATCGCACAAGTATCATATCCAGCCTGAGCCATTACTCTTACACCGATTGAATGGTCACCGTAGGCACTCAGACTAAGTGCCGTAATCCCATCTCCACGAATACCGCACATTGCCCCGGAAGAGACATTCACTTCAAAAAATTTTCCACCATTCTTGCCTATCCTCAATGTCGCAGTCGGATTTTCCTTTTCGTTTTCAAGTCCTCTGTCGGTTATTTTGAATGCACCGATATACCCGCTATCTGCTGTTATATCTCCCGTAAAAGAGCCATTATGACATTCGATAGAGCCATCTTCGTGTATCTTGATATTTCCATTGGCGGTAATTATACCTTCCAACTTAATATGTTGCGACTTTAACGTTATACTTTCCGCCGACACATTAAACAAGGACGAAGCTTTTACTCCATTTTCAAACTCCGCAGCAGCCCAAATCTTGACACCATCCGCAGTGGTTAACCATCCCGCGCTTTTGCTTTCAAGATTGGATGTTCTTTTTGCCACAGCTTCAATCTTTTCATTGGTTTGGCTTAGCTGGGTCTCGAACTTTGTTATCATATCCTCGTAGGCATTATCGGTCAATGCCAGCGAATGTATGTATATATCCCCCGTAAACTTCAACTCGAAATCACCCGTTCCGTCCCATGTGCCGGAATACTCCTTCATTGCGTATTTCTCACCCGGTTCAAGACGTTCGGTGAAATGCAGGTTCTGACCGGGAAATCCTATTGTCAGCGTTCCGGCTGTAACTACCCTATACCGGAAAGAGATAAAGAACTTCTTCGGTTCTTCCCCTTCCTCATAGGTAGGCTTATTGGCTAAATCAGCATTTGACTGTTTAATTCCGGAAGAAAGAATACGAAGCACGTTTCTATCCCCATCTCTGATGATGGCAGCCATAGCATCCTTACGGGAATAGAACTCCCCATTCACTAATAAGAACTTTCCGTTTACAGTAAAGAAACGAACATCGTTCTTTGTCTCCCAACCGTTCGTATTGCTTGCAAATGCCGCATTGTACAGGTAATTATCCTTTGCCTGCACCTCGTCAAGCACTTTGGAGATTTCAGAGTAAATCAAATCTTCCAATATCTTGAACTGGGTAAGGATATTCACACCCGTTTTCAAGATAAAGTCACCAGTAACTTTATTTCCATTAGGACTGAAAGCTGTCACTTCTTTACCAGCCAAAGAATAAGAATCAATCCCTGCATATTGACGGAAGCTTGGAGTATCATTCCCGTATGCTGCCAATACGATGGCGTTCTGTCTGGTCTTATCCGTCCGGTTACCTAACTGTACAATGTCATCGCCTGCTTGTGGTGCGGCAGACCCCGTGTCACAGTCGCTCTTCGAAAGGTCTATGTAATTGTCACCTACGCTTGTTACCAGCCGCCAATAGTAGGTATTAGAGACGTTCTCATGTACGCCTGGCTTGATGTTGAATGTCTGGCTGCGGGCTTGGTCTCCTATTACAAATTCCTGAACAATGGTCTTTTCCCCGTCTGTGTTCTCGAAGTAACAGCGGTAAAAGGTATCGTATTCCTCTACCTTAGAACATGACATGGATGCGGGAGAAAGTATTATCTGACCGCCAACCTGGCGTAATCGCTGTATCAGCAACTCAATAAACGTGGCACTTTTGCGTGCCAGCATATGGTCTACTTCCAAATAGCTGTCGCCCGTCTTGCTGTCTACTTTAATGACAAAGCCTTCGCCGAGAGCACCGGAAGAAAAGTTCATGGACTGGATGTAGTCTGAAAATAATCCGCCTAAGAACTTTATTAAAAATCCAGCTTCGTCCGGTCTGTCTTTTCTTATAAAGAACTTGGATAAAGCCTCTATATCAAGAGCCTTAAAGTAGACAATTCGGTCGGCGGAAGTCCTGATGAACAGTGCTGGGTCGGCATCTGCGACGCATATATATATTTCCCCGAGATTCAGACCTTGTAAATGCTCTTCATCACTCGGAGATAAAGCAGGGGGAGCTGCCTGATTGTTTTCATTAAGAGCATCACCAAACCATAATATTTTACTAAGCCTTTTTTTCATACCTCAACCTTATCAACATTAGTAAATGCAGCTTTTTCTGCGCTGAATTGCAACATCTCTCCATCTTTGGCGTGGTCTATCAGGAATGCGGGGAAAGAGGCGGAAGAACCAGCTTCAGGAGAGCCGCCAATACCTGCAATATCGTTATTCTGTAATTCAAGAGCCATATTTATATGGAACAACTGGCTATCTTCAATAACTTGCGTCATTTCCGGAACAGAACTTTCCGAACGGACATATCTTGTCCCGTCAATTTCCACCATAGAAAGGCATAAAATACGGTTTATGTGTTTTGCAAACCAATAAGGGACACCGTTTGAATTTCCTATTGTAAGATTATATACATCATAAGGTACTGCGTATAATTCTTCTATCTCTTGCATTTGGTTGCGATATTGCTCATTATCTATTCGAGGGGAATATCCTCCAGGTTTAAATCCTGCTTCCACACGAAAATTAAATACTTGCTGAATATCATCTACCCAAAATATGTTATCAAAAGCGGAGTTATTGCTTTTATGGGAATAACGGATAAGCACAGTTTCCTCTAACAAGTCATCAGAGGAGCATACGATAAAAGGTTCTGATGTATCTTCGTTGATTGTAACCGTATATACGGCATCCTCCAAGTCTCGAAGAATGGCGTAATACATCACTACATTGTCATTATGATTATATGTGGAAAGTGATATTGGTGTAGAATTTCCTGCGGCAAGATTGTTCAGGCTCGCTGAAACTTCCTCAGAAGCATTAGTGAATACCTGTATATGGATTTTATCAGAAGCGTGGAACTTCTGAATATAGTCCATATCAAGCCCAAACTTATCTTTTACAGGTGAGAAAAAAAGAGGGCAAACATCACCAACTTTTACCATGTCTTTTCGTCCTTTTATAGTGATGTGCAACTTCACACATCATGCGCAAATATACATACTATTTAGACCAATTCCAAATAATACATTGTAAAATAACGAGTGCCTGATAGACTTATATGAAATCTCCTCATCTATTAATCCACACTCTTGACTATCAAAGAATATTTTACCGCTTCCGGTCGTCCATAATTATAGCTTGCACTTTTTACGTAGCCTTTATAGATACGCCCGTTCTTTTCCACCCGAATGTAACCCGTCAAGTCTGACGGTATTTCCAAATCTCCGGTCTTGACGGAAAGTTCTCCTACCGTGAACAGTTTGTTTCCCAATACAATGCTCGACCTTTCGCTAACTCCATTGATTGTCACATCACTCTTACCGTCAGATGATGTAAACTCCAACGCGTTGGCAAAAGCACCTATATACCTTGCGTTTGCTTCAATCATAAACCTTTGGGAATACATGGCATTGAACATGGTAGAAGGAGATATGACACCGGATATTATATATCCATCCCTTACAAGCTTGTATTTTTCTCCGTCAAGTGATGCTCCAACAAAGAATATATCATTATCACTGTCGCTATCAGTCGTATCTTCACCTCTTTTTTCCGCAAGAAATTCCATACCATAAGCATCGGCTCTATATGGGCTAACTAATTCCAATACGTTATCTGTCAATGTAATGCCGGTGGTGTATTCATTGGTAAAGCGGAATTCATCGCGACCATTTACACTGTCGTAATCCTGTTTGTCATACCCGACTTTTACCCCCGAATAAACCAGTCCGGCATTCACATTGTATTCCAAATCGGAAGTGCTGTCCTGCAAGTCCTTTATTTCTGTATCTTGGAATAAAGTATCACGATGAACAAATGTCACCTTCTCGTCACCGATTACAGGGACAAACCCAAATTCCGCGCTCATCCAATTGGCGAATTTGGTATAAGATGTATATATTTTGGCATTGGGAAGTCCTCGTATGCTTTCTGCCGGAACTATCATCGCCATGTCTAAACGCTCATCTACTCCGGTGGCGATTTCACCCGTTACATTGTTCTTATCAGTTATAGACCTCAGTAAACGGTTAAGCAATACTTTAGGACTGATACAATCTATTTTTACAGATTTTCCACGCTCGGAAAAACTTATATTTAACGGTGTGTCAAGACTGTTGAATTTAAAATTAACGGGAAAATTTTGATATATAGGGTCAGATTTTGCAAGTGCTATATTGAAATTAATCATCTCACCTGGAGATATTGTCAAATTCTCATCAATATCGACAGTGTATGTATTAAATGTTTGAATTGTAGCGGATTGATAATATATTTTAAGCTCTTTACTATTTTCATTATAAGAGGAAAGCCGTATATATATCGGGAAGGATACGCCTGGTCTCTGATACGTAATGAATACACTGAATTTTACTTTTATTCGTATGGTCAAATCCCTGTCAGATATATTTTTGAACAGATATTCTCCGAATAGACTTTCCGTACTTTCAAATCGGTTTTCAGCCGTATCAAAAACCTCTACAATGTCCTTTGTCGCAATTTCCGGTTGTCCTAACATATAAAAAGGAATAGTATAATAAGCATTAGGATAAGCAGTCATTACATGGGAAACATTAGGCTCCTCTGCGTCACTTGGTATAGACCATTTTATATCACTGTTCATCAACAATCTGTCATAATCCAAAGGTTGGGACTCCTTTATTTCTTTTACCGGATATTCATACTGCGTGCCTTTCTTTGCTTTAATCAAGCTTGCGAGACTGTTGTCGACGGCATTTATTTCGCACGTCGTATCATTGTAGGAAAATGTGGAGTAGTCCAAAGCGCATCTGAACTTTTCATTTAACAGCCATGAGTTATTCCGGGTATAAAACACGAGTGTTGCGGATGAGTTCAGGTAATTCGACAAATATTCTTTCAGCAATAGCGAATAAGCGCCGTTGGCAAACTCAAATTTTGTGGAAAAACTACGAACAACTCCGTCATAATCCCCTCTCTTGAAAGACATCTCTACATCGTCCCAATTAACAAGCTCATTTGTGGCGTCATATGTCATTCCGCCTATCAACAGTTCACATCTGTAATACATATCTATTTCTTTTTTGAAGTTGAACGTATCATGGCATCTATGTCATCACACATACGCCTGACCATATAGGCATATTCTTTGGCGGAGAACGTGTTTTCATCAATGTGCATTTTTACATGGGACATTAAAGAAACGCGTTCTTTGGTAAAATATTCCCTATCCATTTTTATTTTCCCTATATCCGGAAATGTTTCCTGCAATTTTGCAAGGCGGTAATTGTCAGAAGCGGAAACGCTGCTTATCCGGTTCTTTATCTTATCATGTTCGTCCTCTCTGAATTTATAACCCAAAGCAGACATGACTTCTACAGCATCACTCCAGTTTCCGGAAGAAATGAGTTCCTGACATATGGCAAGACAATTTAATCGGATTTGAATTTTCAGCACTTCATTTTTCCGGTTTATTTGGGCGGAAACAGACGTTCCCCCTATTATTGATAAGTATTCATTGCATAGCTTCTCGGCCGCCAAAGCCTTTTCTCTGATACTATATCTTCCGCCTTGAACAACCTTATCAATATCCCCCAGAAATATGTCTATAAAGCGGGAAAGGCATATTTTGTTTAAGTCATTATATATCATATCTTATACTCTGCTTGAAATCCAATTATAATCCGCAATATGGTTGGCTTTCTTCATAATCCGACCAATGTTCTGCAATTGTTTGGTATTGCTTTCCATCTTTCTTTCAAGTCGGCTGTAATCGTTGTTTACATTAACAACAATCCCCTCTTCTCTCATATTTTTTAGCTTTTGTTCCAATAAACCATAATCCGATGTAAGTCCTCTACGGTCATAGATATATGACAAATCAGGGATTACCTGCGCATGCGCCGGAAGGTCTACCAATGTCGGCTTATCAGGAGTGATAAAAAGCCCGTTATTAGTTACGATACCCTCTTTCTTGCCGCCATCACCTACTATTGCCAAACCGCCGGGATGGTCTTTTGTTCCTTTGGCATATTTGGGAATGGGTTGGGCTGCTATTAGGGCTACTTGGGCGGCTCCCATAGCACCGACTAATGCAGCAAGAACTAAATTTGGAAGTGCTTTTGTCACAGCTAAAGCGGTTGCTATTCCTGCCTGAACAATAGAATTTGCTTTATCCCATTTGGCTTGCTTCTCTTGTAATGCAGCTTTTTTCTTTTCCAGCTCTGCATTTTTGGCGGCTGTCTTATCTTCGGCTGCACGTTTGCGAGCTTCTGCCTCTTCGGTGGAAATTGCACCATTTTCTTCAAGGGCTTCTATACGTTCTATTTCTTTATCGTATGCTTCATCGTTGGCTTCTTGTTCTTTTTCAACGTTTTCTATCCGGGCATCATATATATCGGTCATCAGCGAAGTGATGCCTGATACTATCTTCCCTACGGCTTCCGCCATGTTTTCAAAACTTAACCTTCCATCCTCTGCTACATCAACCATTATATCAGATAACCCCTCGAATATTCCGGCTGTTTCTCCAAGAGCGTCTCTTGCCACATCATTCATTTCTGATAGCCCGCTCTTGAACTTGTCTATCCATTCTTCCCGTTTCTTGGTAGCGTCATCATAATTTATTCCGTTTATCTGTGCTTGAAGGTTGGCTAACCTATCTTCCAACTCCTGATATTTTTCACTATTTGGGTCAAGAAGGGACATTTCAGCCTCCGCCTCTTTCATAAGTGTTTCAAGACGCGCCTTAGCATACTTAACTCCAATATCATATAATTTCTTTTCGTAATCCTCTTTGCTTATTTCGCCATTTGCATATTGTTTTTTTATGATATTGGCTTCTTTCAAAGCGGATGTTTCCTGCTCGTTTACCACCTTATCAGTATTTGCCTCAATCAACCCAATTCTTTCTTGGAGGTTTCGCATTATGAGAGAATTTTCCCGTTGCATGTACTTCATACGTATCGCCACAACATCCTCTCCATTCTTTTCAGCGTCCTTTATTTCCGCATCACGCATCATATTATTGAGTTGTATTTGGAGATTAAGCCTTTTGTCTAATTCTTCATTCGAGTTTTCCCCAATGGAAGCCAATCTGTTTTCAAGATTTGTTTTTTCTATTTCAAGCAGTTCCTTATCGTATTTATCGTTTATTTCCGCAATGGCTTTTCCTTTCAGCGTTTCAAGATTTTTCCGAAGCTCTATTTCTTCGTCTGTCCTACCCTTTATCTCTTTAATCCTATCATCGTATTCCTTACTGATTTCAGCTATTTCTCTTTCTCTACCGTCAGCTATCAATTCTATTTTAGATTTGGATAAATCCTCTGTTATCTTCTTGATATATTCAGCGTATTCTTCCACTTTCTTTTTTTCATCGTCATAAGCTTTATTATTTTTACCCGGGTCATTAACCAATGCTTTTACATCTACTAATTTTTCCAAATCATTCATTTGGTTCTTATACTGAATACTTTGCTCTTTTAAGGCTTTCAAAGTTGCTTCTTCCGCTTCAAGTTTCTTTTTTGCATCTATACCTGCTTCTGTTCTCGATAATCCCGTATCTACAAACTTTTGATATTCTGCACGTGCTTTTTCGACAGTATAAACTTGATTAAGCCGTTTAAACTCGGTTTCCTCGTAATTTGTTGCGGCTTTTGTCACTTCATTCATTACCCGTTTAGCTTTGGCAGTAGCGATAATCTGTGCTGTTAATAATCTATATGCGTCTTTTGCATTCCCCGTCATTATTTGTTCTTTTGTATAATTATCAAATAATTTAGGGAAAGTACTTTTTAATTCATTTGCAGCTACGATACGCTCTTCCATAGCTTTTTTATTATCGGTGGCAGCCTTATATAATAGTTCTAATTTGATACGTTCTTCTATTGTATCACGAATAGCTCCTTTTTGAGCTATCCTTAATTTGTCTTGAACGGAAATTATTTCATCCAATGCCTTCTTTCCTCTAAACAAACTCTCAACCCAATCTGATATTTCATTTCTATAAGCCGTCAAAATTGTAATACCGACAACTACAGCTGTTTGCCAAGAAAATACACCCCCCATTAATTGTTTCCAAACAGAAACCGTTTTTTGCCCTTCCATTCTTAGCCTTTGGACTTCATCAGACGTTCTTTTTATTTCATCTATCAACATGGGCAAGTTGTTAGATATAGCGATAATAAACATATTAAGTCCTAATGCCGCATTAGGAAGTTCACGGGCTATTTGTTGAACTTGCATCTGCAAACCATTCCAAGAGGACGCATAATTACCTACATTCCTTTGATAATTCCCAAATTGAGAGTCAATCTCTTTTAACTTATTATTCAAAGCATTGGCTTGCGCTATCAAATTCTTCCCGACACTACTTTCCCGGTCAGCTTCACTCAACGCCTTATACCTTTTCTGCAATTCAAGCATGGCGGCATTCATTTCATAATAACTGCCGGAAGCTGAAATAATTGCCGTGGAATGATTTTTTATCAAAGTCGAATATTGCTGATTTTGCGCCATCAGTTCCGTATGCCTTTGTTTTAATAGCGAAGACTGCCTTATATATTCAGACAAAGTAATTTCTCCGTCTTTATAAGATTTTGCAAGAGATTTAATATCCGCATCAATCTTTTTCATAGCCTCTTTATTGGCTATGGTATCAGCCGTTAACTTAGTAACTTCGCCATCATATGCCTGTACGGTGTCGATTATGGCAGCATAGTTCATATTTGCCGCCTGCAATTGAGTGGATGCCTGGCTTATTATATTACTTGCTGTTTGGGTGCTTTTAGCCGCATTATCCTGCGCCGAAGACACCTGGTTGGATACGGAAGATAATCCGGCAAGCATATCACTTGCATTCTTGATATTTTTAGCGAACTGTTCAAACAGAAGGTTTAACTTTTGCAAAGATGACATTGAATTTAGTTGCTGGGATACTTGACGTAGCACGGTAAGTTGTTTCGCCTGAATAGATGCCATATTTTCTTGCGTCTTATTCAATTTCTCCAACAGCGAGGTATAATTACGTGCTTTTTGGGAAAGTTCATCAAATGTTTTGGGATTAGTTTTTACTCCTTGCGCCAACTCCTTAGCAAGCTCCACATAAGACCCTTTTGTACTATCAAATTCAAGACGGAGTTCCTTTAATTGTTGTACGGCTTTTTTGTCGACTAAATCGGTAATTATAAATTCGTTTGCCATAAGTCCTAATATTGGGTGTCATGCAACATCACATGATAACGCAAAGATATAAAATTATTTAGAATTAGTCTAAATTAAATTCATATATTCACCATTTCTTGTAAGTACAAAAATAAGTACCTATTTTTGTACAAAACAATAAAAACAAGTAAATTATGAGAACAGCCAACTATTCAGAACTAAGAAATAACCTTAAATACTATCTCGATGGTGTGATAAATGACAGTGAGCCGTTGCTGGTGCACCGTGCCGGCAATGAAAGCGTTGTTGTCATATCTTTAGATGAATACAACTCCATTAAAGAAACTGAATATATAATGAAATCTCCGGCAACGATGAAAGCTATCAGAAAAGGGGAAGAAGATATTAAGAATGGAAATTGCGTTTCTCAACATGAGGGAGAAAATATGTCAGACTTTTTAAATCGGGTTGTATGTACAAAATAACACTTTCCGCACAAGCAAAAGAAGAATACCAATATTTTGTACGAAGCGGTAATAAGGCTATAATAAATAAAATATTGTCACTGCTTGAAGATATTGCCAAACACCCTTATACCGGAATAGGCAAACCGGAATCTCTGAAATATGATTTGTCCGGCAAATGGTCTCGGCGTATAAATTCGGAACATCGCATTATCTATTCAGTTAATGATGAAATAATCACGGTTTATGTGCTCTCTATGAGGTATCATTATAGCAAAAAATAAAGCCCCAATCTTTCAATGGGGCTTTGTTCATTTTTCCACGAACTCCTTTAATCTGTACAGCCTATCAATTGCCGGATTGTAGAACGGGTCGGGGAAATGCTGGTTTATATCGTGTATATTCGCTTGTACGTACTTCTTAACATCGAATATATTCTCCGACTCGCTCAACTCTATTTGAGCGGGCAATTGAGCTGTTAAAGCCCAATGAACGATAGCCTTTACACTATCCTCATCGTATGCGTATTTACTTTCTTGTGCCATATAAGAGTATTTTTCAGCAAAGATATATTTTCTCTAAATTAGAACCAAACATATTCAATCAGTTTCCCGTTGAACATTTCGCCTCTCGGGCAAAAATTGAAAACCCCGTCTTTCTCATAAAGGATATATACTTTCCCCTCCATCTTTGCGGCTTTTCTTGCAAGCGAACGCATCTTAGCTATATCTGCCATTCTCTTTTTGTTTTCACACGCACATCCCATTATAAACCGAATTTTCTAAAATAATCCGCAATGCCTTGCTTTATATGCCTTTCCATGAATGCCTTTCTCGCATAAGAACCGACCTTGTAAATCGCCTGTCCGTATTTCTTTTCTATATCACCGCTAAAGCTTATCCCCACACTTTCAATCCTTAGCCCCTTATCTATCGGTACGGCTGTAATAGAATCGTGAAATTCACCCGTAATTATCAGGTTTGGCGTCCCTTTTGAACTTACAGGAGCGTTTATCAGCGAAGAATACATAAGCGGGGCTACCCTTTGCTTGAAAGCAGCATAGCCTTTGGCGTTCTTATACCAATACCCCGCTTCTTTGGTATTGAAATACGGGTCATTAAAGTAAGTAGGGCGTAACGGTTTGTCATTTCCGTTAATACCTGACCATAGTTGTTCTACAATATATTGGGAAACTTCTTCTCTGTTTTTTACCATAATATCCCGTATCATCGGTTCAAATCCGGTAGCAAACCGTCTGAAATTTTCTTCTGCTTCAATAATGTTAGCCATAGTCAAGACAATTTAGGGGCGAATGAACGCCCCCAATTAAACGATACCACCATCATAATATACAATCATCTTTTTTCTGTCTTGCCGCACCGGAAGATGCTATATCATCGTAGATGGACGAAAGGGTTTTCTCCCTTTCTTCGGGCGGTCGGTCAAGAAAAAACACATTCTTATGTGTGTTTATGAAGTCCCTCTTCTTCATATTTCTCACCCTCTCCTCATTGAATGTTACACCTTCTACTATCATGTCCAAGCCTCAATACCCGTAATTCCATCTTCTTGCAATACAGAGGGAGATGCAAGGGTAACGGAGTCCTCGCCAACGGTAGTAATGACCCCGTTAGCATAAGAAGCACTTGTCGCCCCGTCCAACACTTTTTCTGCATTCTTTGCCAGTAATTCACCGTAATACTCCGTAATATCCAAATTTCCGAAGTGCTCAATCAATTTATACTTGTTTGATTCTGTTGATACCAAATCAACATATACCAATCCTTTCAATGCGTCAACGACATCAAAATCATAAGCTCTCACATCCGCGTTCTTAATATACTTTTCGTAATCCTTGAACATGGTTGCGATAGTCAAGTTGGCTTCTGTGCCAGAAGAATCCCAGTCCTGACCGCCCGGATAAACGCCGGACAGTGGAATGCCCGCCAAATCTTTCGTACCGTCATTCATTCCGTAAATGACGTTGTTCTCATCTACAAAATAAGCATCAAATGCCACATTCTTTGCCACCATGATGTTTGCTTTCAAGCTGGCATCGTAGTCCTGCAAAGTCCATACATCATTTTTAGCTGAATAGCTTGTGATTTTAGCAGGGCCGTATCCCGTAGCGGAAGTTTGCGCCTCTCCACCGGAAGGTGCATATTCCACAATCGTTTTGATAGGGAATATTCTTCCCGGACGGTCTGCATGGCAAGCCTTTTCAAAGGCTTCCGCTGTTTTCTCTGTAGGTATCTTATGACCGTGAATAGTCAGTATGATAGCTTTTATTTTACCGGGGTCAAGCACACACACGGAGCTACCCGTATTAAAAGTTGCAACGCCCGGACACTTTCTATAATCTGTTGCCATAACATTTTACTTCTTTAATGGTTAAATTTACATTTTTCATCTCGATAGCATCAATAAAATCACTGAATGGTTTCCCGTCTTCTCCTATTACCCCAACCCTGCCATATCTGTAGTTTTCAATGTAGGAATGTGGAACCACATCATTGTAACTACGGACAATGTTTATGTCTTTCTTGATTTCATCCAAGAAAATATTGTATATAGGTCGCAATACCTGCTCAAAGGAAGTCTTTTGCCGGTCTTCATTCGAATACCCTTTCAAAGTGTTTACCATAATAATAAACTCCAGGCTAACCTCAGTCTCGGCAGAACTTCTATCTTCCGTGAACGGAGAATAAAGACATATTATAGGAAACTTCAATTTACTTGTCTTGGGACTTTTACCCCATAAAGTTAATTGATTGCTTATGTAGGCCCAGTCTCCGAATAAAAACGACACATTGCTTCCGTATCTTTTCGATACCTTTTTTACAATGTCCGCAAATATATCATTTACCGGCTTCATATTCCCATACAGTTTATTTTACGCAACATACATGGATTGAAACATACACCAGCATATTCCTTTCCTTGCAAAAGTTTATAAACACGCTTGTTCATATTTACCATATCATTCCATGCCCTAATTTGCAAAACTTGTGGAGAAACAGCATTTCCATCGGCAGAGGTTACTGTTCCAACATTTGTTACGCTGTAATTACCGTCCGCTATATACTTGAAAAATATATAGCAAGCAATAGGGCTGTATTTTTCTGATAAAATAGCAAGCAGCCTATCCCATTTATCATCAACGCTATCTTCTTTTGAGTTAAGATAATCGGTAAAAGCCTTACACATATCCTCACCAAGTATACGAATCAAATATTCCTGTTCATATACGGAAATATATGATTCTATTTTGCCCAACTCCGCATCTCTTGTTATAGAGGGAGCGCCAGTGTCAGGATTTATCCCGACACTCAGCAACCCGGTGAAAGATTCGTAGTCAATTATCATACCGTATCTTTTTTCGCAGATTTACGTTTAGTGAACAACTCCTCGCAACCCAACGCTCTGGCATCATTAATCAGTTCGTTTGTCGCTTCAATTTTACCCTCGGCATAAAACTTGCTCGCAAGAGCCATTCCGACTGAAACTTCATCGCCTGTTTTATACTTCACACCATCCTTGACAAATGTTACGTTATAACGCTTAGTCAGGTTTATTCTATATTCTTTTCCCATAATTATTCTCCTTATGCTCCTTGAGTGATACCTTCTATTACAGTAGAGAATGTGTCCTTTACAAATGCGGTCTTATATTGCGACTTGATATAACACATCAGCCTCTTCTCTGCGATTACAGTCACGATATTCTTGCGGAAATCGTCATTCTCCCATCCTAAGGTAATAGACAATTCCCACAAGTCACGAATGTTCAAGTATGAGAAATCACCCATGATGAAATCTCCTTGTTTCACTGCTGTAGTAGTTTCTACACGCAATCCCTGAATCAATTCATCTCCATATCGGAATGGGCGGAGATATTGACCGTTAGCATCCTTAGCCAACTGCATGGACGCGTAATCCAATGGGTTCATCAGTACAAGGTTCGGACGATAAGCCATTTCGCTGGTGGATACAATTTGCGAATATCCAGCCACAAGAGCATCAAACATATTTGGCTTCTCAACATAGAAAGTAGAGAGAGAGAATGCCGGCATATCCGATGCAACGCCTTTTATTTCTCCACCAGAGCCATTGCCTGACAAAATTCCCTGCTCTTCTTTGATTCCAAGTTTATTTACCATTTCCGTTTCAACTTCATTGACGAAGCTGGGAAAATCCGACAGCGTTTCCTCTGTAAATTTAGCAGCAATAGCCACTTTGGCAACGGTTATTGTTTTTTCTGTCAATGTCGCATCCATCAAAGGCTTTAGCCCACCTTCAGAAACCCATGCAGCATCTCCGTCCTTGCTTGTATATTCCGCATAAACCAAAGCCCTATTATTTGTGCTTGATACATTTGCATATTTTCTAATGACGGTTTGCGCTCTCGGATTGACTGATAAATTTGGGTCAACCTCAAGTCCGTAATGCGGAGCAAGGGCCCCGGAAGTAATAGTTGCAGCGTCTTTCTTTTCCAGCACAAGATTTAATCCCAACTTATTGCCGGGAGCCGACTGACAAGCCGATTTCAAATCAAGAGACATAACGCCCTTCTTGTCCGCAGCAATATACTCCTTGAGCTGTTCGTGTAGCTGCTCATAAACAGATTTAATCTTTACCTCCCCGTTTTTACCTACTTCGGTAGAAGCCTTTACACGTAAAATGGCATTCTCCAATTCATTAACCTTCTCCTCAAAAGTCTTTTTGTCAATGCCGGCAAAATCCTTTTCCTTGATGTCATTTATGGAATCAGCGGCATCCTTTATGGATTTACGCAAATCTTCCAATTTCACTTCATCCGCAAGATAGCCTTTCACTTGTTTTTCAAAGGCTTCTCCCATTTTTTCGTCCAAAGATTCAAAAAACTTCTTGTTTTCTTCGGACAAGCCGGATGTGTCCATAAGTTCTAAAAATCCTAATTTCATACCGATTTTAGTTTTAATAAATTACATAATGATTTTTCTTCCGTTTTGCCATTACTGCCGGCTTCCATCCCTTTGGGTGGAGCAGGCATAACACCGTCCGGCCTAAAAGATGCAAGTGACATTGCTTTGGCTATAATTTTTTGCAAACGCTGTTGCTTGGTTGTACTCATATTTTTACATAACAAGGAAATTTCACCGCTTAAATCCTTATAAGCGTTTTCGTAGTCTTCAATTGACTTCAACCCCAAATACTCGGTTTCTCCATTACAGCCAATTGATACCACCGATATTTCATACAACTTAACCTCTCTAACAATCAGGGCTTCTTTTTCGTAATCCCATTCGCAATTCTCCCATACATACTCATAGCCAATAGAGAATTGATTAAGCGTGCCTGACTCAAGTTGTTTTATGGCCCTATCTCCAAGTTCAATCTCATCAATGCGCGCCTCAAAATAAAGCCCTCTATCATCTTCTTTCAATTCTGTAATAAATCCCAAAGGCTCTGACATGTCGTGCATCCAAAGGAGTATAATTTTGTCATTTGCCTGGCTTTGCGGCCCTCTTTCATTGATACTTTTTGAAAAGCAACCTTTCAATAGAATATCATGAGCCTTATCCATGTTTCCGAATACAGCAGCGTATCCGCTGATAGTCCGGCTTTCGGGGCTATATTGGACATCCTTCGAGTTTATGGAGAACAATTTATACTGCATCCCCATCTTATCTTTGTATTTATTTGTCATTGTTTCCATTTTCCTTACTGTTATTGACGTTATTTTCAACAGATGCACTGCTTGCTGCATTGCTATCAAAATCTCCTTTTGGATTATCCGGGTCAATATCTATGTATCTTGCAACTTCTATACGTGCCTCATCATGTGTTATCAAAGACTTATCTATCAATCTCTGTAAGGCATCAGCAACTTTAACCAATGTATTGGCTTCTGTCTCCTTATTGGTTTGAAGGCATTCAACATCTGTAAAATCAATTTTAATAAAAACACCTTCCGGACATATGGCTTTTGAAAGACATTCTGCTATCTTTCGGCTATCTGGAATGATTACGTCCTGATAAGCCTTTTTCCCAGCACTTTCAAGGTTGTCGTATTTGGCATCCGTAAAAAGATTGGCATTTATGCCCATTGCATTGGCAATCTTATCTGTACACCTCTTATCCTCTTCATGAAGTTTTAATTCATCAGCATTAAAATCAAGAGGAAGCCATCCTAATTTGTAACGTGTCACCAAAATGGGATATTCCTTGTTTACTAAGCCATAATCACGTTTAAATCTGTCCTTTATATCCTTTTCATCTTCCGAGGAAAGGGCAACATTTCCCATCTGGTCAGTATAATCATTATAGAGCACGCCTTTAGGACCACCATTTACAAGCAATGTATGGCTTGCAGACATAGAAGCTACCCAGTTTGATATAGGCTGGGAAAGGCTATCTGAAACGGACTCAAATTTGACATCAGCAGTCGCACCGCTATTTATTACTATATTGCTGTCATATATTACAAGGTATTCATAATCCTCCAACTCTAATCGAGTTCCGTTACAGTCTATATATACACTTGATATAATATTTTTTAGTTCGTATTGGCGAAACACCTTACCGGTTCCTTCCATATGGAAAATCTCAGGTGGAATTATCCACATTGCCTTAGGAGTGCTTGTTTTTGTCGCTCTAACAAGAACAATTGGACAATAGCCGAATACCTTAAGACATATTTCAATTTGCTTTACAAATGAAGAGAATGTTTGCAGCGGATTGGGAGCGTTGAGTATATTACGTATATCGGCAAATGTTCTTTTTTCATTTCCATCCTTATCTACCACATAAGGAATACCACGGGACATCATAGAACCGATTTTATCAACTACAGTGAAGAAAGGCGTACAGGAAACAAGCGCTCCGGCTTTATCCAAATTGTCAGTCATGTCATAATATACTTTCCATTTGGAACGCCTTCCAAACAAATCGGACAAAAACCAGTAGTTTCCTGCTGCATCTCTTTCTACCCGATTTACATTATCATACATCGGGATAGACTTTTTATTTTCTGGCTTCCAAAATTTAGTAAATATGCCCATATACAAAGCAGGAGCGACAGCAAATTAATGCGGCCACTCCCATATATTTAGTGTTTTAGTCCATTAATACGGTTGCGTGCAACTTCACACGCTTGTAGTGACCCTACGTGTGCAAATATATATATTATTTAGACTAATTCCAAATAACTAATAGCATTTTTATGATTATTTTTTTGATTTTCTTTTTACTCTATCTGCTATACAACACAATACATACATTGCTTCATAGACATCTTTGCCATCATAGTCCATTAGATTACGCATAAATAAGGACATTTTATTATCTCTCTTGAATTTAAAATCTCGAATTAGCCCCTTAAATGCTTCAATATAAGAAAGTTTTCCTGTATTTTCTTGCCTTGCCCACACATCACCTATTTCAGCCCTATAATCGCGTATATAATGAAGCATTGCCTGCGAAGTCTCAATGTTTACATCGGCACCAGCGACCACCGCGGCGATTTCTTTGATGGGAATCAATTCTCCTATATACGCATCATCCACATATATTGTATCATGTACAACATACGCTTTCGCATACAGAAAACGCCCATTAAGCAGTGGATGTATTTCTACAATTGGAATGCCGGAAAATGCGACTGTCGCAGCCTCATAGCTGTCATATTCAAAATCTCCGCGTTTTTCTACGGTTCCGGTAAGAGCATCTGCCCCATCATCATGTGCGTTTTTTCCGAACTTCCTAAAAGATTTTATCTCTGCATAAAATTCAGGAAAGAGCACTTCCCAACCTTCCGGCATATATGTAAGATTCATAACCTCAGCGGAGCGGGTAAATATTCGAACTTCCTTATTTCCCGACTGATGAAACCATTTTATTTCTGTTTCATTATTGCCCATTATGCGTGATTGCCGCTCTACGTTTCGGGCAAAACCACGTCCACCGTTATTGCTTTCAATGTTAGCTATGGTTACTCTATCTTTGGCAAGCAAAGCTGCAACTTGCGGTTCCGTAACCTCCATAGGAGCGTCCGTATATAGTATGCTTAAAATAAAGTTGCCTATTTCTGTATCCACATAATCTATGGAACATAATCTGTCACCGCCCGTATCTGCGGTATCGGTATAATTTTTCCGAATGGCACGGTTAGTATATGGTATTTCCCTATAAGTCTTGAATGTACCGTACATGAGACCTTCTATAGGTGTAGGGTTTTGCATATATTGTGTTTCAAAGACGAATGGATTTATTCTATTGAGATTATGCAATTCATCCAATGTGTGTTTAAATTCCCACAAAGGAAATTCTTTCCCGCCCGCTTCTTTTTCTATGACCGGCAATGAAAGAACAGTCCATTGCCCTGGCTCTGTTTTCATAAGATAGCCGCACAAATCATTCTCATGCAGGCGCTGCATGATTATTACAATCGGGGTGTTTCGGCTGTTCACTCGGTTACGGATAGTAGTTTCAAAGCGTTGGTTAACCTTTTCCCTTTTCACGTCAGACAAAGCGTCCTCCGGCTTAATAGGGTCGTCTATGACAATGGCGCCGGAAAACCTTGCCCCCTTTAATATGCTATCTATTTCTTTTTCTGTTTCTTTATCATCTATATCGTCCACCTCTCCAGCGCCAAATCCCGTTATCTGCCCACCTGTTGACACCGCATATACACCACCGCCAGCAGTGGTACTCCACTTCTTTTTGCTGTCTGTGCCTCTCTTTATCTGGACATACGGGAACAGCTGTTGATACTCTTCTGATTTAACTATGTCTCTAATCTCTTCTGAATTATCGTGAGCCAAATCGTCAGAATATGAGAGATGGACAAACTTTGAGGACGGGTTGAGTGCCAATCCGTATGATATAAAGTTCTTTACGGCTAATTCGGTCTTTCCATATCGTGGTGCAATATTGATTATCAGTTTTTGAATTTTTCCGGAAATAACATCATCCAACGCATTACATATGCGTTCATGGTGTCTGCTCACCACAAATTTGCGCCCTGTTTTACTTTTAAAGAAAAATTTTGTGTAATTGAGAACGCCCGACATACAAAATGCTTGTAGATACCGTACACCGTCCATCATAGCCTTTCTATCAGTTTCTTTGCTTCCTCGACACTTATGGGTTTGCTGGTATTCATCTCTATTTCGGTAGGCTCATCAAACCCAAGCATTTTACATATACGCTCAATAGCCTTTATCTTATCATAAAGTTCTATCTTCACATATTCAACATCTACAATTTCCGGAGCATCACTTGTTCCGATATTTTTTTTCAATATCTTGGTAGATATACTTTTTATTGCTGATTTCTCTTTGTCAGAGAGTTCATCAAATTCTTTACGCTCTATCCATGTGTTGTGCATGCTGGCAATGGATGAGAAAGCTATACCGGACAATTCTTGTAGAATGCGTTCTTTAGTTATATCCGATTTGTTTTTTTGTTCCTCCTGCAACTCTTTGACCCTTTGGGCTACCTTTGGGTTGGACAACAACTTGCAAGATTCTTCCCACACTTGTTTATCTTTCATCTTCTCGCACGAATAGGCACGACGATAGGCATCGGAAGTATTACCGCTTTCGATGTAGTAGTTGCAAAAATTCTCTTGTTTGATTGTAAGTCCTTTCATGTCTTTTCGTTAGTATGGGAAGCATGCCACTTGACATGCTTTTGCAAAGATAATAAAAATATATTGCAATTATAGCGCATATTTTAATGTTCTTAATCATGGCTTATTGGTTATACACTCAACCCAAATTCCCGGCAACACCAGCCACGTGGGTATAGAGTGTCCTTTAGGCGATTTGGCAGTCCGATTTCACCTGGACGTATTAAGCCAAACGGCCAACGGACTTTCCTCTTGAATGGTTCCAAACTCCCGTATAACGACCGAGCCTTTCAAGGGGCGAATGACATCAACCTGCATCCGCTTCGAGGTTTTAGGTGGGGTGACACCCGTACAAGCATCCTCTAAGTGCTTCCTTGCATCGTACTTCCTGCGGTTTCCCGCCCCGTTTTCACAGCCCTCTACAAGGTTCCTTCATCGGTCAGAGGTGCACACACAGCGTCATGACCGATTGTATACTGGCTTTAAATAGAAAGCCCCGTAATAGGTACGAGCTACTACGAGGCAATCATATATAACCTCCATAAGGAGAATGTTTAATCAATGTCTGGTAACATCCCGTACTTGTTACACGGGTAAAAGTAGGAATGTTTTTTTGCACAATCGGAGAAAAGGAACAATCTTTAATATTTACTTTTCATTCTGTCGCTAAAAGGGGCTAAAAGGGAGCAAGAACGCCTAAAAGGATGATATAATAAAAATGATATACACATTACCATATAATAATCAATATATTATAGATATAGAAGCGTATCTTTATATTAACATTTTATTGTATTTATAATGATATATTTACATATTGATATTGTTCACGAAATCAATAACCTTTCTATTCGCTTCATCCACTTTTTTCATATCGAAACGGATATAGATGTCGGTTGTTGTACTGTTCGCCCAACTATGCCCAAGCGCGTGGGCGATTACCTCTTTGGGAACATCGAGTTCTGCCGCTACCGTGGCCCATGTGTGTCTTGCCCAATATGAGGACAAATCAGGGAATAAAGGATTTCTACTCTTTTTCCCTCCCAATCCCTTCCTTTCTGTCTCTCCAATCTGTTTTAACCCTATTCCCATACGATGTAGAAAATCCTTGTAATTTCCGTATTCATCCATTATATTAAGAAGATAATCCTTCCCTTTGTATTTCTCAATTATAGCCTGCGCTTCCGGTTCTACTTTAATACTGTATAATTTCCCCGTCTTAGCTCTTTTATATTCAAAACGACCATTTACCAATGCAGAATGTTTTGCGTTAAACAAATCGGCTGCATTTACTCCTATGAGATAGAACATGAGCATGAACATATCCCTATATCTAATCTGGTATTCCTCACATGGATAATCTCTCAATAACCTAAGTTGTTCTGCTGTAAGGCTGCGTTTTCGGGTTTCCTCTTTCTTTATTGAAAACCTTCTGAATGGATACAATGTTGTGTACTCCTCATCAATGGCGTAGTTGAATACACTACGTATGTTCCGTAAATGAATAGCGTAGGCATTAACCTTCATCGTCTTTGCCATCCACGCTTCAAAGTTTTCCAGCCACGACTTATCCATGCTCTCAAAAGTACAATGACTATCGTATTCCTCAATCTTGTTTCTTGTGGTTGTATATATAGACTTAGTCCCCTGATTGGTTTTCTTGGAAACGAATTCATCAAGATAATAGAGAAACGTCTTTTGATTTTCAACCTTGCTACTTATAGCGTCCTCTATCAACTTCTTCAAAGCTTTGTCTGTAGTTGATTTCAACTTTTCTTGTTGCTCTAAAGTAAATATTACTGTTTCCGCCTTGTTTATTATTCCACGGGCAACTATATTTCTCGGCTTGTAATTTTGTGCACGCACAGAATATTCGTTCCCATTCCATTCTTTTTCCGATGCACTTAGCTGCGTAGCTATCATTATTTGTTTGTTGTGGAATACATTCAACTTTATCGGATAAGTACCATCTTTTTTTTGCCTTCTTTTATCAAGGTAGAATTTAACCGTTGCCATATATCTATGTTTTTAGTTTATGCAAATCTGAAAATTTGCATAGGATTTGCATACAAAGATAAGATTAAAAGGGTTTAAAAGGGTCTAAAAGCGGAATGTTATTCAGCATATATAAAAAAATAAGCAGCTACTTTATTTGTAACTGCTTGATTTTCAAGAGAGCGGCAAGCGAGGCTCGAACTCGTGACCCTCAGCTTGGGAAGCTGATGCTCTACCAACTGAGCTATTGCCGCAGGTTTCGTTTCCTTTTATTCTGAAAACATCGGCAAAGGTAATGAAATCTTTTAAAAAAGAAAAAACGAAACCGCTAAAAAAATACTCTATTCTTGCCACTGCCGCAGAAATCATGTACATTTGCTTTCATAAAAACTTCAAGCAAACCAATGAGACGAATCATACTTATTACCGGTGGAGCACGTTCGGGCAAAAGTACCTATGCGGAAAAGCTGGCGCTCAGCCTCTCGCCCAACCCCGTCTACCTCGCTACGGCACGTATATGGGATGAAGAATTCCGCAAACGGGTGATACACCACCAGGAAAGGCGCGGACCGGAATGGACAAACATAGAAGAAGATAAAGAGCTGAGCCGCCACTCGCTGTCCGGACGCACCGTACTGATAGACTGCATAACATTGTGGTGCACCAACTTCTTTTTCGACCTGAATGCCGATACAGACCGTTCCCTTGCCGCAGCCAAAGCCGAATTCGACCGCTTTACGGCACAGGATGCCACATTTATATTTGTCACCAATGAGATAGGTATGGGCGGCACATCCGAAAACGAAATACAACGGAAGTTTACGGATATGCAAGGCTGGATGAACCAGTATGTGGCTTCACGGGCAGATGAAGTGATTTTAATGGTGTCGGGGATTGCAACAAAAATTAAGTGTGAATAAGTACGGAATATAAGAATGAAGTATAAGGTATAAAATTATGAAGACATTTGATATAATAGGGCCGGATGAAGCTATACGACCGGCACTGGTTGAGAAAATCAATAACCTGACCAAACCGAAAGGTTCTTTGGGAATGCTGGAAAGCCTTGCACTACAGGTCGGACTTATCCAGCAAAGCCTGACTCCCACTCTGCAACATCCTCAGAATATCATCTTTGCTGCCGATCATGGTATTGTAGAGGAAGGTGTCAGCCTCTCACCCAAAGAAATTACCTGGCAGCAAATCAGTAATTTCCTTCATGGGGGTGCCGGTGTCAATTTCCTGTGCCGCCAGCACGGATTTGCATTAAAGATAGTGGATGCGGGAGTAGATTATGACCTGCCTTATGAAAAAGGTATCATCAATATGAAAGTGCGCAAAGGCACACGCAACTATCTGCACGAAGCTGCAATGACCGAAACGGAAATGGAACTGTGCTTGGAACGGGGTGCGGACGTGGTGCGCCGTTGCCGCGAAGAAGGCAGTAACATACTCAGTTTCGGGGAAATGGGGATAGGCAACACATCCTCTTCTTCCCTATGGATGAGTTGCTTCACCGGCATTCCGCTAAAAGAATGCGTCGGTGCGGGAAGCGGGCTGGACGATGCAGGCATCCGCCATAAGTACGAAGTGTTGAAACAGTCGTTGGACAACTACAAAGGAGACGGTTCGCCGCGTGACATCATCCGCTACTTCGGCGGGTTGGAAATGGTTATGGCAGTAGGCGCCATGCTACAAGCCGCCGAGCTGAAAATGATTATTCTGGTAGACGGCTTCATCATGACAAACTGTATCCTTGCCGCTGCCAAGCTATATCCCGAAGTGCTGCATTATGCCGTATTCGGACATTGCGGAGATGAATACGGGCATAAGCTTGTGCTTGATTCATTAAATGCCAAACCGTTGCTGCACTTAGGATTAAGACTCGGAGAAGGCACGGGAGCTATCTGTGCATATCCCATTATAGAATCGGCTGTCCGCATGATTAATGAAATGGATAACTTCGCACATGCTTCCATCACCAAATACTTTTGAGAAGCCCCTCAAACGTCATCTTTAAACAGAGAACCATTTTATAGATAACATATATAACTTTGTTGATAGTACCCATATTTTAATTTTATAGACAATACCTATATATAATGAACATTCTGGCTGCATTCATCTTCTTCACCCGACTGCCCTTTTGGAAAATCAGGGAAGTACCCGCCGCATGTTTCAAGCATGTAGTACCCTACTGGCCGCTAACCGGCTGGCTGACGGGCGGCATCATGGCAGGCATGCTTTGGCTGACCGGACAGATACTGCCCGTATCCCTTGCCTGGATTATAGCCATCATCGCCCGCCTGCTTGTTACGGGATGCCTGCACGAAGACGGGTTAGCGGACTTTCTGGACGGGTTCGGCGGCGGCACCACCCGCGAGCGTACGCTTGCCATCATGAAAGATTCCCATATAGGAAGCTACGGAGTTATCGGACTGATATTCTATTTCCTATTGCTGTTACAGATGCGCAATCTGCCTCTGAATTTCCTTTGTATCCTTGTCTTCTGCGGCGACTGCTGGTGCAAGTTCTGCGCATCCCAACTCATTAACTGCCTGCCATACGCCCGAAAAGAAGAAGACAGCAAGGCTAAAGTCGTGTACAACCGCATGAGTCGCCAGGAATTGATATCCGCCTTCATCTGCGGATTGCTTCCTTTCGTCTTACTCCTGCCGGTAAAGATGTGGCCTGCCACCCTCTTCCCGCTGCTCGCATTCGTACTGCTGTGCCGCCTTATGAAACACCGCCTGCAAGGATATACGGGTGATTGCTGCGGAGCGACTTTCCTGCTTTGCGAACTGGCATTCTACATAGGCAGCCTTGTATTGGTATATGTCTATGCAGGTTTTGGAATCGATTTCCTTACGGACTTTGTCTCGGTTCCCTTTTATTTTCACTAAACATTTAATCTGAAAAATTATGGAAGTTATACTTATTCGTCACACATCCGTCGATGTACCGCCCGGCGTATGCTACGGACAAACGGATGTTCCCCTGAAACCGACATTCGAACAGGAAGCGGCCGTTACCCAAGAGAACCTGAAAGCCTTTTTGCCTTTCGACCATGTATATACCAGTCCGCTTACGCGCTGCGTACGCCTTGCCACCTATTGCGGCTATCCGGATGCAGAACGTGACAAACGGATTATGGAAATAAACTTCGGCAGTTGGGAAATGAAACCTTTCGACCGCAACGACGACCCGCGCCTACAGGAGTGGTATGCCGACTATTTGAATGTAGCGGCTACGGGCGGAGAGTCGTTCGCCATGCAGTACCGGCGTGTCAGCGACTTTCTCGATGAGCTGAAAGGAAAGCCCTACCAGCGGGTGGCCATTTTTGCCCACGGCGGTGTCCTGATTTGCGCACAGATATATGCCGGCATCATCAAACCCGAAGAGGCATTCAGCGCACTGACACCCTATGGCGGTATCGTCAGGATTACCCTTTAGCACTCAGAAGAATGAGGGAATAACGTACATGCAGGTAGCGGTAGCAACAACGATGATTACCATTATCCATTCCACACTGCGGTTGATACGCACGGCAATCCTCATGTCTTCGGTTGTCAAAGGCCGTTCATTGTCGCCGATATAAGGTTTCCACACTTCCTCGCCAAAATAGTTGTGAGGACCACCGAAGCGGCAGTCCAATATTCCGGCAAGCGCCGCTTCCGGATAGCCGGAATTGGGACTGGCATGCTTGCTGCCGTATTTCCCCACAAAAAACAGCAACGGGAATCTGCCGGAAACCGCCACCATGAGAAAAGCCGTCAGACGGGCGGGGATATAGTTGGCTACATCGTCCAGACGTGCCGCGAAACAGCCGAACCGACGATAGCGTTCATTCCTATACCCTATCATGGAGTCGAGTGTATTTATCATCTTATAGGCAAGCATCCCCGGCACACCCAGCAACATATACCAGAACAGCGGAGCGATTACGCCGTCGCTCAGGTTCTCTGCCAACGTCTCTAATGCCGCCGTACGTACTTCCTGCGCCGAAAGTCCGGAAGTGTCGCGCCCCACAATACGGGCTACCTGCTTCCTTCCCTCTTCCAACGAACGGTCTACAGCCTTAAACACTCCGCAGACCTCGCGCACCAGCGTAGTACCCGCAAGGCAATAAAAGATGAGCAGCACCTGCAAAGTCAAAAGCAGACCGGGAGAATAATGCGCTGCCCGACGCAGCAGGAACAATGTAAGCAGATAAACGCCTGCCACCAGTACCAACGACATGACAGCCCCTTTCAGAAAACGGGCATTCCCCTTATTCAGACGATGCTCACAGAACGAGATGGCCTTTCCGAAAGCCACCACAGGATGCTGCAGCCAGGTAGGGTCGCCCAACCAATGGTCGAGCAGCCATGCCGTAAGCAGCGGCAGGTTCAGATTGAAAGCAATGCCTAAAAATATGATTATATCTTCCATAAAATGTTTATCACTCAGGTTCTACTATTACGCCGGCTCTACCCCGCCATAAATTCCTCTATCGCCGCCACCAGCCTGTCGTTCTCTTCCGGTGTCTGTGTGGCTATGCGGAAAAAGCGCTCGTCCAGCCCCGCAAAGTTGGACGCATCCCGAATTAGTATGCCATGCTCCCCGGCAAGATACTCTTTCAAGGCAGATGCCTTGCCCATGCGAAGCTGCACCAGCATAAAATGCGTCTGCGTATCCCAAACGTCCAATCCGCCTACGGCTTTGAGCGCCTTGCCCAGACGCGCCGTCTCCTGCAGATAAGCAGCCACATCCAACGGTTCGGGCACATCGTTCTCCAACAGGAAAAGTCCTGCTTCAATGGCAAGCCGGTTGACCGACCACGGCATACGGTTGGTGCGCAGCCGCTCCAGCAAACCGGAGCTGCCCGTTACATATCCAAGCCGCAAACCGGGAATCGCATACCTTTTCGTCATGGAATGCAGCAGGAGTACATTCGGATACTCCGCCGCCTCTGCCGGAGAGAAAAGCGGACACAGCGTAAAGAACTCATAAGACTGGTCTATAATAAAACAAACCTGCGGATTATGTTCAATCAATCCGCGCATATATTCTTTACCGGCCACCGTTCCCGTGGGATTGTTGGGATTGCAGAGCCACAGCATCCGCACATCGTCCGGCAGGCGATACCCGTCCTGCTCCTTCGGCAGTTGATAAAGCGAACTCACCCGGTGTCCGTGCATACGGCAGGCATCCGCATATTCGCTGAAAGTGGGTTGCAGGATAGCTGTATTCGTACCCCGGAAAGTCTGTGCAATAAGGTATATGGCCTCTGTTGCGCCATTCGTTACACAAACAGCTCCGGACGGCAGCTGACAGCGGGAAGCTATACGGGCTTCCAACGTATAGGGTTCGGGTTCGGGGTAATTGCCTATCTCCCCGATACATTCGCAAAGATGAGCTTTCAAACGGGAAAGATTCACCTTGCTGTACACGTTGGAACTGAAATTTGCCGTTATCGGGCGGCTGTATTTATAGGAATCGTCTCCGTGTCCGTCGATCATATTCTATCCGATTTTAATTGTTGTCCGTCAATATCTTGTAAATAAGCGGCAGGTTGACATGCTGCCGCACATGGTCGGCGAGTTTGTCATACTGCTCTTCCTTAAACTGCCGGTAGTTGAACGTTTCCGCCTCTTCCGACAATTTACCGGCAAACGGTTCGAGCAGGAAGTCGATAAATTCCGGATTGTCGAGAATGCCGTGAATGTAAGTCCCCATGCACGTACGGTCCACGATATACCCGTCACATTGCCCGCTTTCCAACCGATTTAGCGGAGAAGCGGACGCTCCCTCCACCGGTACGGTACTACCCATGTGAATCTCGTAACCTTTTAGCTGAAAGTGGGGCGCTGAAGGTTGGTTGTTGAAAATTGAAGGGGAAGAATTACCTTGCGGAACAGCGGCACGGCAGTTTTCAAGAAGTTGGAAGTTCACCTGTCGCGTCACCTTTTCTCCCGTCATTCGTGTACTTACGGGCAGTAGTCCAAGACCGGGCAACCGTTCTATCTCCCCTTCCACGTGATCGGGGTCGAGTACTTCCTGCCCCATCAACTGATAGCCGCCGCAGATGCCCAACACGGCAGTTCCCTCACGATGGGCACGGATGACGGCTTGCGCCACTCCGTTGCGGCGCAGTTCATAGAGGTCGGCAAGGGTACTCTTGCTGCCGGGCAGGATGATGATATCCGCCTTCGCCAGTTCGTCGGTGTTGTTGGTATAGAAAAGATGCACGCGCGGGTCACGTTCCAGCACATTGAAATCCGTGAAGTTGCTGAGGTGGCGCAGCAGAACCACAGCTATATTCACCTTACCCTGCTCCGCCTGCAATGATTTGGTGGCAAGGGCAAGCGAATCCTCTTCCTCAATATAGATATCCTTATAATAAGGAACCACCCCGACCACCGGAATTCCGCAAAGCTCTTCCAGCATTTTGATGCCGGACTCGAAGAGACGTATATCTCCCCGGAACTTATTGATAAGAATACCTTTTACATGCTTGCGTTCTTCGGGAGTAAGCAGCATTACCGAACCGTATACGCTGGCAAAGACCCCGCCACGGTCTATGTCCGCTACCAGAATCACGTCCGCACCGGCATACATTGCCATCGGCAGATTCACGAGGTCTACCTCGCGCAGGTTGATTTCGGAGATGCTGCCCGCACCTTCCAATACGATGGGATTATATTTCTGCGCAAGGCGGTCATACGCCGCACATACTTCCCTGCGCAACTCCTCACGTCCTTCCTTGCGAAAATAGTCGTATGCGCCACGACTGCCGATAGGCTTACCGTTCAATACCACTTGCGAAGTCCGGTCCGACTGGGGTTTCAGCAGTAACGGATTCATGTCCGTATGGCACGGCACTCCGGCGGCTTCCGCCTGCACGGCCTGTGCACGTCCTATCTCCAGTCCTTCGGGAGTAGCATACGAGTTAAGCGCCATATTCTGCGCTTTGAAGGGAGCAGTCCGGTATCCGTCCTGCCTGAAAATGCGGCAAAAGGCAGCGGCTATAATGCTCTTGCCCACATCGCTGCCGGTTCCGGCAAACATTAAAGGGTGAAGTTTTTTCATTTGTCGAGCTAATATACGGCATCCGGCACGGTCTGTTTTACCGTTCTCCGTTTGCGGTATCGATTCTGTCATAAAAATATGTCTGGGGCGATGATAGGCGTCCAGCACCGTCTGCAACTTACTCTCCAGTTCTCTTACATCCACCTGTCCGGCAATCAGCAAGGTAAGCGCCTGCCCCAAACGCGGGTCGGGAACAGAAGTAACTACAAACGGTACAGGGATAAACGGCCGTAGTCTTTTCTCCATTTCCTCCGCCTGTATCTTGATTCCGCCGCTATTGATAACGTTATCTTTCCGGCCTGCAATGGTAAAACTTCCATCGGGATAGATGCAGGCAATGTCATTGGTCTGCAAGACCTCCCCGCAAATCAGCGGAGCTTTAACAACCAGCGTACTTTCAGCGGATAAGGACAGTTCGACCGAGGGAAAAGGATAATAATGCTTGGAAGCGGTATCTCCGTTCAGACGGCGCAATGCGATATGGGACAACGTTTCCGTCATGCCGTACGTAGAATAGACCGCCGTGGGAAGGGCGCTTATTTCCGCCTCCAGACTGTCGTCCACCGCTCCGCCGCCGATAATCAGAATATCCGTCTGCTCCAGCCGCGCCTTTTCTTCGGGAACACGGAGCGTGTTATAAACTTGCAAAGGAACCATCGCCGCAAATCTCAGCGGCTCTTCTATATCCGAAAGAGGATGGCCGGAAGCAGGACGCACTATCAGATTCAGCCCCGCAACCAAAGAACGCACCACCACCATCATAGCCCCTATATAACGAAGGTTCATACACAGCAAAGCGGTATCTCCCGCTTGCAGGTTCAGAAACTCGCAAGTGAGGCGGGCGCTCTGCATCATCCGGTCTTTGCGCACCACCAGCTCTTTCGGCGTACCTGTGGAGCCCGACGTATGGACGGTGATAACCGGAGAGGCATCGAACCACTTCTCCAGAAAAATATACAAATCCCACAAGGCGGGCGGGCAGTTTTTCGCTCCCTCCGCCACCAACCGGGATATATCCCCGGCCGTATACTCCATTCCTTGCAGCAGCAAACGCTGTCGTTGTCGGTCGAATATCATCGGATACCTTTAAATATCATCATTACAAAACCATAAACAATCTTTCCTCACCTCAAGAGGCATTTCCACGTTATCCGTAAAAAGCAGTCCCGTACCCAGCCCCTGAGGCAGCGGATTATCGAAGGTGGCACACCATTGGGCTATTGCATTCAGGCCGATATTCGACTCCAGAGCCGAAGTAATCCACCAGCCGATATGCCGTTTTTCCGCTTCGGCAATCCACTCGTTGCCACCGCATATCCCGCCGTGCAGGGAAGGTTTGAGAACAATATACTGCGGATTGATTGCCGAAAGCAGCTTCCGCTTCCCTTCCGGCGTATTGCAGCCTATCAGTTCTTCATCCAAGGCTATCGGCAACGGAGAGTCGGCAGCAAGACGCGCCATTTCCTCCCACTGCCCCGCACGGATGGGCTGTTCAATGGAGTGCAGCTCCAGTTCGGACAGGCGTTTCAGTTTCTCCATCGCATCAGCCGGAGAGAAAGCGCCGTTGGCATCCACACGTAATTCTATCTCCCTGGAAGAAAAATGTGCACGGATATGGCGAAGCAGAGCCAACTCATCCTCAAAGCCGATAGCGCCGATTTTCAGTTTGATACAACGGAAACCGGCTGCCATTTTCTCCTCTATCCGGGAGAGCATCGTGTCAAAGTTGCCCATCCAGATAAGCCCGTTTATCGGAATCCCCGCCTTTCCTTGCGAAAAGTCCGTATCGTACAATGCCCAACTGCCCGTCAGGAGATGACGGAGCGCCGTTTCCAATCCGAACAGGATGGACGGATAGTCGCGCAAGGCATCCGCATCCAGTTCTCCCCCGCACTGTTCCAGCCGGCGGCAAGCCCTGGCAAGTATATCCTCGTAATCGGGAAGGTCGTCACAGCTCAATGCAGGCAGCGGGGCGCACTCTCCTATTCCCGTCCTGCCCGGATAGTCGGGAGAGGTCAGATGAAGATACCACACTTTCCGGGTCGTATACACACCGCGGGAAGTCCCCGCCGGCTGCTTGAAATGCAGCAACCGGGGGATAATCTCTATCTTGCAGTCCATTACGGGTGTCAGGGGAATTTGGGATACTGCTTGAAGTTAGGCTTGCGTTTCTCCAGAAATGCGTTCTTGCCTTCCTGAGCTTCATCCGTCAGATAATAGAGCAAGGTAGCGTCGCCTGCCAGTTCCTGAATGCCCGACTGCCCGTCCAGTTCCGCATTCAGCCCCGCCTTAATCATGCGCAAAGCCAGCGGACTGAGCTGCATCATCTCTTCCGCCCACTGCACATACTCGTCTTCCAGTTGCTCCAAAGGCACTACCTTGTTGACCAAGCCCATTTCCAACGCTTCCTGCGCATTGTATTTCCGGCAAAGGAACCAGATTTCACGCGCTTTCTTCTGACCTACCACACGAGCCAGGTAAGATGCGCCGAATCCGGCATCGAAACTTCCCACACGGGGGCCTGTCTGACCGAAGATAGCATTCTCGGAAGCGATGGACAAGTCGCACACCACATGCAGCACGTGTCCGCCACCGATGGCAAAACCGTTTACGGCAGCAATCACTGGTTTCGGGATGCTGCGGATTTGCTTCTGCACGTCCAATACGCTCAAGCGGGGAACGCCGTCCTTACCGATATACCCGCCGCGTCCTTTCACATTCTGGTCGCCTCCGGAGCAGAAAGCCTTGTCGCCCGCTCCGGTAATGACAATCACATCAATATCCGCTTCCTCACGGCAGATGCGCAAGGCATCGCTCATTTCGGCGGTAGTGGTCGGAGTAAACGCATTGCGGTAGCGTTCGCGGTTGATGGTGATACGGGCAATTCCGTTATAGTATTCAAAAAGAATATCTTCATATTCCCGGATGGTTGTCCATTCTCTTTTTGTCTGCATAATCTGTATTCTATTTTAATTGATGATAATAATTCTTCAACATACGGGTGTCTTCGTCCTTGTCGGTAAACACTTCCAGCAAGACAGGCCGCTCCGCCGCCTCCGGACTGGCGAAGGACTTCATGGCCTCAGCCAACTGTCCGCCGTTCTCCGCACGCAGGTAAAGGAATCCCCGCTCTTCCGCCCAGCCTTTGGCCGAAGTCTTGTGAACCGCTGTGATAAACTTATGCGAAGACTCCGACATGTCGAGCCCCGGCAATGTATGAAAGATTTCACCGCCGCCGTTATTCAGTAAAAGGATGCGCAGATTGGAACCGATATTGGCATTCCACAACGCATTCATATCGTAAAAGAAGCTCAAATCTCCGATAGCAACGAAGTTCAGCTTGTCGGACGCCGCCGCATACCCCACAGCCGTGGAAAGCGAACCTTCGATGCCGCTGGTTCCCCGGTTGCAGCAAACCTCTACGGTGGGCGAAACGGCATACAACTGGGCATAACGCACCACCGAACTGTTTGCCAGATGCAGTACCGATGCTTCCGGCAAGGACTTTATCAACGCCCCCACTGCCGCCATCTCCGAATAAGCGAACTCCGGTTCGGGAACAGCCTTGCAGTAGTCTTCCCAGATGCGGGGATATTCGGGCGTGCGGGTTTCGAGCAGGCCCGCTATCTTTTCCAGAAACTCAAACGGGTCCATTTCTATAACAGTGGTCAAGGAACCGTAAAGGTCGGTCACCTCGCCATCCGGCGACACATGCCAATGCTCTTTGGGCGGATGCCGGCGAAGGTACTTTTTCAACCGTTTGGATACGATATGCCCTCCGTAAGTAATCAGCAGTTCGGGAGCCATCTGGTCCATTTTCTCTTCGGGCATGGCATAGAGCGCCGCATCGAAATTCTTCACGGGAATGCCCGGTACCGTCCGGTTGCCGATATGCTCCGTCAGCCATGCAAAATGTTTATACAGCAGTTTGGTATACCGCTTTTCAAACAGATAGATAAGGTTCATCTGCCCCACCACAATCATCCGCTTCCGGTATTTGTTCATGCGGTCGATGAGTTCGTTATAATCGCGGTCGTAAACGTTCAGCCCCTGATAGCGGGTGATGACGCGTACTTGGGGCAACGTCTCCGTCGTGAAATTGAACAAAGGCTCGGAAACGGGCACATTGATATGTACCGGTCCTTTTCCGTGATGGTTGGTTTCCAGCAGGGCCTCGTTTATCAGTCGGTTGCAGAACCACTCATCCTCCTCCGTATGAATTTCAGGAAGGTTGACGGATTTCTTGACCAGCGACCGGAACACCTCCGGCTGCGGAAGCGTCTGTCCGTCCATCTGCCCTATCCAGGCGGCCGGACGGTCGGCGGAGATGACTATCAGGGGAATTTTCTGATAAAAGGCCTCCGCCACGGCAGGGTGGAGATTCAGCAAGGCGGTTCCCGAAGTACAGCACACCGCAACGGGCTTGCCGCTATTCAAAGCCAGGCCGAGGGCAAAATACCCCGCACTCCGCTCATCCGTCATTGCATGGCAAACAAAGCCCGGGTGATTGGACAAAGTATGCACGATGGGGGCATTGCGGCTACCCGGGCACAACACGACCCTGGTAATTCCGTACGCCTCGAGAAGCGCTGCCAGTTGGAGTATATTCTTTTTGTCTGTATACATGGTTCAGTGATTAAAGATTAGCGATTTATGGATTATAGGGACATGCTTACCAACCGTTTCATGGTCTGCAACTTCTTTTCCGTTTCCAGCCATTCGTCATTCAACTCCGAAGAAGCCAGCAGTCCGCCGCCGGCATAGAAAGACAACTGCCCGTTTTCGATGTGCATACACCGCAGGTTCACGTACAAATCCGTCTTGCCGTCAGGGTCGAGCCACCCGATGAAACCGGAATAATAGCGGCGGTCATACCCTTCGTTGTCCAGTATAAAGCGGTATGCCTCCTCTTTCGGCAGACCGCACACGGCAGGGGTCGGATGCAGAAGCTCCAGAAGGCTTCCCAAACGGTTGTTGTCTTTCAGGGTAAAACGGAAACTTGTTTTCAGGTGCGACAGCGCTCCGGCATAAGCGGGATACGGACCACTCTCCGTGGGATGAATGCCCGATGACAGGAGTTGCCGACGGATATAAGACACTACATAGTCCTGCTCCTGCCGGTTCTTCTCGCCCCATTCCTGCGGCAGTCTGCCATCCTGCAAAGGCAGGGTTCCCGCCAATGCTACAGTATTCCACTCGTTTTTCTCTCCGGACAGAATAATCTCGGGGGTACTGCCCATCCAGATACCTGTCCGGGGTGTATAGCATAAGTATATATAAGAATGGATATAATGCTTGCACGCCGCACGGAACACTGCCGAGGGCGAGAAACCCGGGCACTGCCCGATGACGGATTTGCGGGAAAGGACCAATTTATCAAACCGCTTGCTGCGCAAAGCTTCTGTAAATGTCCGGAAGCATGCTTCGTACTCTTCCGTGCAAGTTTCCGAAAATGTTTCCCGGTCTTGACGCAACCGGAAAGCTTCCAGCTCCTCTTCCGTGTACTCGCCAAGCGGCAAAGGCTGTCCCCACCGCTCCGGCTGTATCAGCACAACCGGACACGACTCGCTCACCCGGAACGGCGCAATGACGAAACCGCGTGCCCCGTCCAAGTCCTTGAGGCCATACAACAGACGAACACTTCCCGACGCTTGTGTCAGCAAACGGGGAGTGTCCTCACCGGGAATACGATAAACGGCAAAAGGCTGTTCCTGCCGAATCAAGGTATCGATAGCTGTCAGATTACTTATTTCTTTGTCAATCATCTTCTTTTGTAAAAGCATAAAACCACTTGCAGGGTTCAGGTACACTGCATGGTTTTGATTCGGATGACAAAGATACAAAATCCTTTTTATAGAGATGGAAAGCGAAAGTATCTTTCCTTATGTATTTTCATTGAGTTACAAAAAGTGCCGCCCATAAGATTCTATGAACAGCACTTTCTATATGTTTCCCACCATAATCGGGAGTAATGACAGACGGCATTATGCAGCCATCCCGAACAGTTCTATGCAGCTACCCTGCACAAGGCTATGCAGTCATACTGCACAGTACTGTGCAGCGTGGCTGCATACCAACTCTTGTTTATCCGAGAGGATTTTCTTCTTCACCGCCGGACGAACCGCCTCCGCCTTCGGGCGCTTTGCCGATATAAATGGTTTTGGCGGCGCTATGCGGGGTTTTCAGTAATTTAGAACCGGAACCGGAGAATTGCGTCGTCACTTTCAGTTCATACGTGCCGTCGGCAAGGCCTGCGGGGATGATGAATGTCAGTCGGGACGGGTCGTTCACGACGTAAAGGTCTTCCGTTATTTTTGTTTCCGTACCGGAAGAATCGGTCAGTGTAATACCTACCGAGGGGTCTGTACCGGCTATTTTCAGCTTACCGCCCGTAAGGGTGAAAGCTCGTCCTGCAGTGGCACTGGCATCCTGTGCACGGGTGGCAGCATCCTGCACGCCTGTAACAAACATTGCCGAACCCTTCTCGCCGATGATGCCTACGGTAGTATTCTTTATTGCCTGACGCAAATCCGCCCCTACATTGAAATTCACTACGATAGAGTTCTTAGCAGGATTCCATTGCGAGTTTTCAACGATACCACGAAAGCTGACACTGGCGTAATAAAGCCCTGTATTCACACTGTAGCCACTCATGAGCAGGCGTTTGATTACACGTTTTTCCAACTCGAACACGTGCTTGATGGTTTCCTCGCGCAAGCCTGAGTCTTCGGCTTTCATCTCGGCGATGATGCGCGCCTCGTTTGCGCTGCCGATGTTGACGGGGACAAGAATCATATCTTCCTTATTATCCACCGTAACGGTATTGTCGGCCAACTGACCATTGATTTGATACTTAATATTTTCTGCCATAATTTTGATTTGTTTTATGGGATTAGTAAAAACTCTTTTTTTCTCCGAATAATGCCGACCGAAAAGGACAGACGATTATGGTTGCACAGTCAAGTCCGCAACCAATGCTTTGAAATAACTTTTCCAGCTGTCGTATGCCAATGATGCAGCGGGAAGGACAAACAACCGGCACTGCTCTTTGATAGTGCCCTTATCATGACTGAAAGTAGTGGCGGTAATAGTCGGTGCAATTGTCGCATAGCTCTGTATGCCTATCAGTTCCGAACAGTTGTGAAACACATTATCTCCCAGAGCAGTAACCGTTGCAGGTAGGGAGATTCCGGTCAGTGCCGTACCGGCAAACGCCCAATCTCCTATCGTTGCAGTCTGTTCGGAAAGTACAACGCCATTTAATTTGGCACATCCGTTAAAGGCATATTTCGGTACGACGGTAACACCTTCCGGCAAGCATACACGTGTAATGCCGGTACAATTCTGAAAAGCACATTCTCCAAGCGTAGTCAGGCTGGCAGGCAGATTGTAAGGGTTATCTTGATTTACTTCTTCCAAGGCCAAAGCGTAACATTTATCAAACGCGTTGACACCTATACGGGTTATATTATCGTGGAAACCTACGGAATGAAGAACGGTGCAACCATAGAACGTATCATCCGCTATGGAGGTCACCCCGGCAGGAATCCTTATGTTCCGGAGCGAAGTACAACGGTTAAAAGCCGCCTCACCTATTGAGGTAATGCCGTCGTGCCAGTTCACATGTTCCAGATACTTGCAGTCCTGAAAAGTCCATTTAGGAATGCTTGTCACAGTAGAGGGTATGCTGACGGAACGGATGCCGCATCCGTAGAAAGTGCTTTCAGACAAAGATTGTACACCTTCGTGCAAGACAACACTCTGCAGGTTTCCACAGTTCTCGAACACCCAGCGCCCCAATGTTTCCACACTTCCCGGAATATCAATCAACGACAAGGAGACACAATTTCTAAAAGCACAATTACCTACTGTTTTCAGTTTTTCGGACAGGATGACCTCACGCAGGTTACTACATCCTTCAAAGGCATATTCGGTGATTGTTTCAGCATTGCCGGTATCGACATAATCCAATGCCCGGCAATTGAGGAATGCAGATTTACCGATGGTAACAAGGCTTGCGGGAAGCATCACTTCTTTCAATGTTGTATTAGGCTGATAACCGTCATCCGGATGAAAGCCCAATCCCCAACCGGGAAGGGTAACCATATCCGTCATGGAGAGGTCGAGCACTTCGAGCTTGGTAAGGGTATTGCGGATATAGGCAAGGTCGGTAGCATCCACACTGCCTTTTATGGCAAGTGCAGTCATCTCCGCATCGGCGGCTACACTGCTCAGATTTCCGGCGGTAGAGGTTACAGCAGCAACAACGGAATACTTAATGGGACGTGTAACGGTTGTCTCCATACCTTTCTTATCTACCAACGTCACTTTCAGAATAGCGGTATCGGAAAGCTTTACATGTTTTGGCGGAGTAAGCATAACTTTGGAACTGTTGGGAATAATCATTCCGTCATCACCAAAAGCCGGTTGGGTTATGTCCACCTTCCAAACACCGTTCGTACCGGCAGAAGCACGGGTTTGTATATCCGTCCCCGTACCGTTATCGTTGGTGACGGTAGCTGCAATGGATGTATAATCACCGGATTTCAAGGTAGCGGGAAACAGCAATGGGATATCCAGGCTGGAAGCAGTACAATATAATACATCGTAACCGTCGAGTCCGATGGTGACGGCATTGCTTCGGGGCAGTGTAATGGTCGTTGTTCCATCGGCAAGCGTAAAGACTACGTAATCACCATGTGAAGTATCCACCGCAGCAATTACGGAAGTTCCGCAAAGAATGGTTACCGGCTCTGCTTGGGCAAAAGTGATGAGGTAACCGGGTACTCCTTCCACGGTAGTGGGTACTACCGAAAGGATGTAATCACGGTTTTGCAAAGCTTCGGTCAAGGTCTGCAAGGCTTTCACCTGGTCTGTGACTTCGGCAATCTGTGTACGGATACCGGTGTCATCGTACTCGTTATCACATCCGGACATTGCTACTGTCAGAAAGAACAACAGTGCATAAAATTTAGTCTTCATCATGTTAATTGTCTTTTAATTAATAAATATGGGAATTGATTGTAGATTACTTATCAAGTAACGGCCGACAAACGAAAAGAAGACTGTGTAGTTCATGGAATCCACACATGAACCAACCGTTGCCACCGCTATAATTCCTGTCTTTCAACCATCGAAGTTCCGGCTCCGCTTTTACATCCGAAGCGGGGAAAGGGGGGCGTATATCTTATACGGAATACGAACGGGGCAATATATATATTATAAGGTGGGATTTACGGGTTTCGGGACTAAATACAAGATTTAATTAAACTTTCTCTAACAATTGATTGGCATTTGGTAAAAATTAGCATATATTTACGACGTAAACGATACCGTTACTTGATAAGTAATTCCGGCTTATAATCCTGCCCTATACCCTGTTTCATTTTTCCATTTACATTTTCTAACGGAAGCTATCAGTTGCCTGTTTGCCTTATCGACCAGCTCATTGCCGAAAGGCTTGAGATAGGTTTCCGTCACCCGCAGGGACGAATGCCCCAAAGCCTGACTAATAATTCCTACCGGTTGTCCGCTATGGAAAGCAAGTGTAGCCCATGTGTGTCGGGCCATGTATGAGCTGACCCGTACACCGGGCAGCAAACGGCTCATCACCTGCTCCAGTTTGCGATTGAAATGCCGAAGGGCATCCTGATAATTGCGGTACGACAGCCAGCCGTCCCGTATCCCCGCATCGAGTATTGGGAAAAGGTAGGGCGAAGCGGAATGCCTGTCGGCGTACTTCGCTATCAGCGCAAGAGCCTCACGGGGAATGCGTACCGTTATCGGCTTGTCCGTCTTATGGCGGCTATAGGTTATCCTGCCATCCTGCATATCGCGCTTGCGCAAATGGGCAAGGTCTATGAAAGGCATGCCGCGGAGCAAGAACATCAGCAGGAAATAAGCAAGTACCGCCTGCTGCTGCGGAGAAAGACCGGAAAGGTCGGCTGCCAGCAACTGTTCCATCTGGCGGGCAGTGAGCGCACGCTTGGTCTGCGACACCACACCGGTATAGACATCATCGAAGAGTCGCGGATTGTGTTCCGCCGTGCCGGGCGGCATCCAACGGTTGTAAACGGCACGCAAAGTACGCATGTAGGTGGATATGGTGTTCTGCGTCAGTTTACGGAACAGCATCCACTGTTCGTACTCTTTCAGGCGACCGGGTGTGAAGACTTCCTCCATCAGCATGGAGCACTCCTCCTCCCCGCTGCAGGAGAAGCGGATGAAGGAACGGAGCGTACAGGCATAAATATGTACTGCCGGCGGCTTCCTGTCACGCCTTAGTTCTTCAATCACTCTCATCATGTAGGCAGACAAATCCGTTGTGCCCACATCTTTTGTTTCTACTTCATTCATAAATCTGCTTTATTAGTTTTTTACGCAATATACGAACGAACAATCTTTCGCAAAGAGTGTTTGAAAGACTATTATTCCAACCTAAACGAAAAACTTAATATATGAAACAAATCTTACTCATCATCTTCTTGGGAGCAAGTGTTTCCGCAACAGCGCAAATCCTCTCCCTGAGCTTCGATGATGCCCTTCGGCAGATGCAGCAGGGAAACCGCAGCCTGAAGATAGCCGACAAGGGCATCGAAGCCGCACGGACGGAACGTGACAAGCTAAACGCCCTTTGGTATCCGAGCCTGCAAGGTGCGGGCACATTCGTACACCTGTCCGAAAAGATAGAAGTGAAGCAACCGCTCTCGCAATTTACCGACCCTGCCAAAGACTTTGTCCACAACCTCGTACCGGACGACCAATTTATCAGCAGTATCCTCGACCAGATAGGCAGCCACACCCTCGCCTTTCCGCTCGCACCCCGCAACCTCAGCACGGTAGGCCTGACCGCCGAATGGATTGTGTTTTCCGGCGGAAAGCGCATCCGTGCCGGCAAGATAGGAAATGCAATGATTGACATCGCCCGCGAGAACCGCGAACAGACAGACGCCACGCAGCGTGTCCTCTTGGCGGAAAGCTATTTCGGACTGCGCCTGGCACAAGAAGTGGTGCGTGTACGCCAAGACACCTACAACAGCCTGAAACGTCATTATGAAAATGCCTTGAAACTGGAAGCCGCCGGAATGATAGACAAAGCCGGACGCCTCTTTGCGCAAGTGAACATGGACGAAGCGCAACGCTCGCTGGAAGCCTCACAAAAGGAAGCAGCCGTTCTGCAAAACGCTTTGCGAACATTGCTCAACATAAGGGATACTTGCAGCATACAACCCGTTTCCCCGCTTTTCATAAACGCCGTGCTACCTGCAAAAGAGGAGTTCCTGCAAACCATGCAAACCGAGAACTATACCGTCAACCAATTGCAGTTGCAATCGCATATAGCCAAACAACAGCTCCGTATCGAACAGAGCGGCTACCTGCCGGACATCGCCGTATTCGGCAAGCAGACGCTATATGCCCACGGCATCCAAAGCAACCTCATCCCCCGCACCATGATAGGAGTAGGATTCACCTGGAATCTCTTTGACGGTCTGGCACGGGAGAAACGGATACGCCAATCCAAGATAGCCCAACAGACCCTCTCCATAGGGCAGGAAAAAGCCAAAGACGATTTAAGTGTGGGTATCGACAAACTCTACACGCAGATGCAGAAAGCACAAGATAACGTTCGTGCCCTGAACACAACCATCGAACTGAGCGAAGAGTTAGTGCGCATCCGCAAGAAATCGTTCACCGAGGGCATGGCAACAAGTACCGAAGTAATAGATTCAGAAACGATGCTGGCAACCGTACGCGTGGCCCGACTGGCAGCCTATTACGAGTATGACGTGGCGTTGATGAATCTGCTGGCGCTTTGCGGCACACCGGAAGAATTCGGAAAACTTAGTAAATTGAGAATTAAAAAATGAATATCAGCAACAAAAACATCAGCATCGCATTCATCGTCGTATTAATCGTTACCGTAGGAGTATCGGTTATCGGAATGTCACTTATGAGCCGGCAGCCAATGGTGCTGCAAGGGCAGGTAGAAGCCACGGAGATACGCATCAGCGGAAAACTGCCGGGGCGTGTAGATTCTTTCCTCGTACAAGAGGGAGATTGGGTAAAAGCGGGTGACACGCTCGTTGTCATCAACAGTCCCACTATCGAAGCCAAATACCGTCAGGTAAATGCTTTGGAACAAGTGGCGCAGGAACAGAACAAAAAGATTGATGCCGGAACGCGCAGGCAGATTATCGCCACAGCCTTGCAGCTTTGGAATAAGACGCAAAGCGACCTGACGCTTGCCCAAACCACCTATCAGCGCATCCTCACCCTTTATAAGGACAGCGTAGTTACTTCGCAACGAAAGGACGAAGTAGAAGCCATGTACAAAGCCGCACAAGCTGCCGAACGCGCGGCATACCAGCAATATCAAATGGCTGTGGACGGCGCGCAAAGCGAAGACCGCGCAGCCGCACGTAGCCTTGTAGATGCCGCACGCAGCACGGTGGATGAAGTTTCCGCCCTTCTTGTGGACTCCAGGCTCACTGCTCCCGAAGACGGACAGATAGCCACTATCTTCCCCAAGCGCGGCGAGCTGGTGGCTCCGGGCACGCCTATCATGAGCTTGGTGGTGATGAGCGATGCACACGTAGTCCTGAACATCCGGGAAGACCTGATGCCACAGTTCAAAATGGGCGGCACTTTCAAAGCGGACATTCCTGCCCTCGGCAAGAAAGACATAGAGTTCCGCATCTATTACATCAGTCCGCTGGGAAGTTTCGCCACTTGGAAATCGACCAAGCAGACAGGCAGTTACGATATGCAGACGTTCGAGATACATGCACGACCTGTACAAGCGGTGGAAGGGCTTAGACCGGGAATGTCGGCAATCGTAAATAAAGTATAAAAAGGAAAGAAGGGAAACCGGACATTTTTTTTTAGACATAAGAACAAAAGAACATATTCTTGATTATAACATATGCTAATGTTTTCTTATTTGTTCTTTTGTTCTTATGTCTAAAAAATCCGTCATCACCCTATTTGAAAAAAGTCTGTCATTACCCAAATAGATACCGTTCAGAGTTGAAGTGCCAATCATCTCACCATACAAATTTCCTATTATGAATTTATTATATAATGTCCTTTTCCGCGAATATCACCGTATCACCTCACGCCGTCTCTATTTCGGCGTGTGCATCCTCCTGCCCTTGTTCTGCCTGTTCTTTATGGCTACCATTTTCGGAAACGGACAGATGGAGAATATTCCTATCGGCATTGTAGACCAAGATAATACGGCAGCCTCACGTACCATAGCACGGCGCATTGCCGCCACACCTACTTTCCGGGTTACGGAGCACTTTACGGACGAAGCCTCTGCACGGCAGGCATTGCAACGGAAGGAGATATACGGCTACTTGTCCATCCCGCCGCAGTTTGAGCAGAAAACAGTCAGCGGGACGGGTGCAACGCTGACTTACTATTACCATTACGCCCTTCTTTCGGTAGGAAGCGAACTGATGGCAGCATTTGAAACCACACTCGCCCCCGTAGCACTGTCGCCCATCGTTGTACAGGCTGAAGCATTGGGTGTGGGGCAGGAACAGATACAGACGTTCCTTCTTCCGGTGGAAGCCAATACGCATCCGCTTTATAATCCGGATATGGATTACTCTATCTATCTGAGCCAGCCGTTTTTCTTCGTTCTGTTCCAGATACTGATTCTACTTGTAACGGTGTATGCCATAGGCAGCGAATTCAAGTTCGGGACAACGCAAGAATGGATGGGAGCTGCCACACCCGCAGGAAAAGACCCGGCCAATCTGCGGAATGCCGATATGCTGACTGCCGTCGCAGGAAAGCTGTTACCCTACACCGTTATGTTCTCCGTTATAGGCATACTGGCAAACTACGTGTTGTTCGGACTGATGAACATACCGTTTCAAGGCAGCTTGTGGCTGATGAACATCGTAACGATACTGTTTATCATGGCTACGCAGGCATTGGCGGTGCTGATATTCTCTATCTTTCCCAAGATAGCCTATATCATCAGCGTGGTGTCAATGGTAGGCTCTTTGGGAGCTACACTGTCGGGAGTGACATTTCCGGTAACAGCAATGTATGCACCGGTGCATGCGGCGTCCTACCTGTTTCCGGTACGGCACTTCACCGAAGCGGCACAGGCTATGATTTATTTCGATGCGGGGTTTGCTTATTTCTGGCAATCGGTGGCTGTACTACTGGTATTCCTGCTGCTGGCCATACTGATTCTGCCTTTATTGAAGTGGTGGATACTGAGGATGAAGGAAAGCGAAGAAACTCTCCATATCGGAGACAAAGCATTGTCCGGCATTGCAGCAACCGATATACAGTCCGGTATATCATCCGGTACATCGCCCGGCACAGAAGCATCCCTGAGCAATGTCATCCGCCACGAATGGAAAGCCATTGCCACCAATCCCGCCATCCTGCTGGTGCTGACAGGAGGAATCTTCCTTTATGGCTTACTCTACAACTATATGTATGCTCCCAACCTAGTACGCAAAGCACCGGTTGCCGTAGTCGACCTCTCCCACTCCGCACTCAGCCGGGAGTACGTACGATGGCTGGATGCCGCCCCGCAGACTTCGGTCTATGCCCAAACGCCCGATATCCTCGAAGCCCGCGAGTGGATGAAAAAAGGCGAGGTTACCGGTATACTCTACATCCCTTCCGACTTCGAGACGCGTGTAGCGCGCGGCGAGACTTCCGTATTCACCCTGTATGCCGCCACGGACGCATTCCTCAACTTCAAGGGATTGCAAGAAGCAAGCTCGCGCGTGATGCTTGCCGTAAACGATGCCCACCGGCGTGCCGGAACAGTATTCCTGCCGCCGCAAGGTCTGTTGGCCGTTGCGTCGTCCGCTCCCGTCAGCGTATCGGGAACGGCCCTTTACAATTACACCGAAGGATACGGTTCTTACCTGATTCCCGCCGTAATGATTGTCATCATCTTCCAGACAATGCTGATGGTGATTGCCATGCTTACCGGTGAAGAAGCGGAACAGCAGCGGAAAGGCATTTACAGCACGGGAGCCCGTTCCCTGAAAGATATGCTGTGCATCGTATCGGGAAGAACCTTCGTATATGTAATGCTGTATGTTGTGTTCTCCATGTTCCTGTTGGGACTGCTGCCGCATATTTTCAGCATACCCAATATAGGAAGCGGTTGGGACATTGTCACTATGATGATTCCTTTCCTGCTTGCCACGAGTTTCTTTGCGCTTGCCGTGTCCCGCTGGTTTACCGACTCCGAAGCCCCACTGCTGATGATAGCCTTCTTTTCTGTAGGTTACATCTTCCTTTCCGGCGTGTCTTACCCGCTGGAACTGATGCCCTGGTACTGGCAAGCGGCGCATTACGTCTTCCCTGTGGCCCCCGCAGTACTCGCTTTCGTAAAATTAAATTCAATGGGCGGCAGCCTTGCCGACATCTGGCCTCAGATGCTGACGCTGTGGATACAAGTAATCATATACGGTGCGTGGGCGGTGTACACTACAAGGAGAGTCTATAAACGAAGTAACATAAAGACAGGTGACATAGAGGCATAAAAAAAGGCTATCTATCCCAGACAGCCAATCTTCTTGTTAACCTTAAATCTAATACTATGAAAAACACATTGCAAATATACGGACATTTCGGGAATCTCCAAATTATCGGAGGACTGTGGTCCTACTTATAACATGGTTTAATAGGAATACGCTGTTGTTAACAAATCAGCACCCGGGAATTAAGAAAAACTTACAGTCTTTTCCTCTTATAAGTAAATTCCTGCCATTTCTCTTCCGGCCAATCCTGCCGCTGCATCTCCGTACGCGCCATGACAAAGAAGAGATCTGACAGACGGTTCACAAAACGCAAAATATCCTCATTCAGCAGAGCTTGGCGATGCAACGTCCATAAGCGTCGCTCGGCACGCCTTGCCACTGTGCGGGCAAAATGCAGTTGCGCAGAAACAGGCGTACCGCCCGGCAGAAGAAAATAGCCGTTCTCCTTCAGTCCGGCAGTCATGGCATCCATTTCCTGTTCGCAGCGTACGGTCAGTTCGGCAGCAGAAAGAAAATTGGGGTTCAACACGCCATCGGGCGTAGCTACATGGCTCATCACTACCATCAGTTCTCTTTGAATGGTATGCAGCAGTTCCTGCCAATTGTCTTCGGCAGGAAGCATGGAACGTACGATTCCTATTACGGCATTCAGTTCGTCCAGACAGCCGTTTGCCTCGATGCGAATATCATCTTTGGGAACACGCGCTCCGCCATGAATGCCGGTGGTTCCTTTGTCTCCCATACGGGTATATACTTTTTTCATCTTTCAGCGTATGCTTATTCAAATAACCTCATTATATCCGTTTCACCCCAATAAAGATGCGTGTAACTTGCTATCGTATTCTTGTAGCGGAATACGGGCGTGTTCACCGGTTGCCCTTTGGCATTATACACCTGCACGACGGTAGGCGGCATATACAGCTCTTTCTTACTGTCATCGGGAGCCGTCCCCGACTTGCCGAACTGCGTATAATGAAACTCGTGCCCCCGCAAACGCTGCCCCTTATAGTCGAAGCTGCGATACCCCAATGTCAGTTTTCGATATTCACTCTCATTGGAGATATAAAAAGGAAACACCCCCGCCATTCTGTCGACCCCGCTGCCGCCACTCTCATGCTCCCGTTTGTCATAACCTATGGCATACGATAGGTAAATCATCCCGCCGCACTCCGCCAGCGTCTTTCCGCCGCGCTCTATATACTCCCGAACGGATTCTTTTACCTGACGGGCTCCGGCAAGCGTCACGGAATGTTTTTCTGGATACCCGCCCGGCAAGTACAACAAATCGGTGTCCTGCGCTATGGGGACATCCTTTTCCGGATCGAAGAAAGAGACATTGCCCATTCCGCGCAACATCTCCAGATGTTCTTCATAAATGAAAGAGAAAGACTCCTCGTTACGTGCCACCAAGATACGCAGGTTGCCCGGTTTCCTACCGCCGACAAACTCCTTATCCCTCTCCCGCGTTTCCCGCAACGGAACCGCCGTCTTCGCCAGCAGCAGTTTCCAATCCACGCATTGCTCCAATAACCTTGTCAGAGTACCGATGGCATCCGTGCCTTTGGATCGACTGAAATCAAGTCCCAAATAACGTGATTCCTGCTCCAGCACTTTCTCCTTTGGAAGATACCCCAGACAGGTTATGCCTATCTCGGCACACACTTCCCTGAGCATTTCATAATGGCGGGGCGACCCTACACGATTGAATATCACCCCCGCAATCCGTACATCCGGACGAAAATGGATGAATCCCGACAGCAAAGGAGCCATTGAATAAGCGGCAGACTTGGCATCCACCACCAGCACGACTGGAAGTTGCAACAACTGAGCTATCTCCGCCGAAGAGCCCCGGTCGCGATCATATCCGTCAAACATTCCCATCATCCCTTCCACAATGCAGACATCCGCAGAAACGGCATGACGTGCATAGAGTTCACACACATGTTCACCGGAAGCCATAAATGTATCCAGATTAATGGATGCACGTCCGCATACAGCCGCATGATATTTGGTATCGATATAATCCGGACCGCATTTAAAAGGCTGTACCGCCAATCCTTTTTGTGTCAGCAAAGCCATTAGTCCGCGGCTTACGGTGGTCTTTCCACTACCCGATGTGGGGGCTGCTATGAGAAACTGAGAAACGTGACGCATGTTATTTAGGTATAAGGTATGAAGTATAAAAGGGTTGTTATGGATTTTGTCGGACAAAGGTAATAATATATCCGGTAAAAGTCTTATCTTAGCTGCCAAATATAAAAAACGCTATGATAACCGAAGAACTTAAAAAACTTTACATCACACATACCGGGCACGAACCCGAATCCATCGACGAACTTCCCTCTTCCGGCTCAAACCGCCGCTATTTCCGCCTCAAAGGTACGCCTACGCTGATAGGGGTAAGCGGCGAATCCGTTGAGGAAAACCGTGCCTTTCTCTATATGGCAGAGCATTTCCGCGGAAAAGGATTGCCCGTGCCCGAAGTGTTTATCCGTTCCGAAGACGATATTTACTATTTGCAGGAAGATTTGGGAGATACGCTTCTGTTCAACGCCATCGAAAAAGGACGCAAGACAAGCGTATTCGATGAAGAGGAGAAGCAATTGCTTCGTAAGACCATGCGCCTGCTACCCGCCGTGCAATTTGCCGGAGCCGACGGCATGGACTTCTCCTACTGCTACCCGCAGGCTGAGTTCAACAGCCGTAGCATTCTGTGGGATTTGAACTACTTCAAGTATTGTTTCCTCAAGGCAACGGGCATGGACTTTCAGGAAGACCGCCTGGAAGATGATTTCCAGAAAATGGCAGACGTGCTTCTCCGCAGCAGTTCCGCTACTTTCATGTATCGCGACTTCCAAAGCCGCAACGTGATGATTAAGGATGGCGAACCCTGGCTTATCGACTTTCAGGGCGGACGTAAAGGGCCTGTCTACTACGACGTGGCTTCGTTCCTGTGGCAAGCCAAGGCCAATTATCCCGACAGCCTGCGCCAAGAACTTCTGAAAGAATACATCGAAGCCCTGCGCAAATACCAGCCGGTGGATGAGAGCTATTTCTATGCCCAACTCCGTCATTTCGTACTGTTCCGCACCATGCAGGTATTGGGCGCATACGGCTTCCGCGGTTACTTCGAGAAGAAGCCCCACTTCATCCAAAGCGTGCCTTTCGCCATTGAAAACCTGCGCCAGCTGTTGCAGGAGCCTTACCCCGAATATCCGTATCTCTGTAAAGTTCTGCACAGGCTGACCGAACTGAAACAATTCACCGACGACCTGCAAAAGCGTCGTCTGGTAGTAAAAGTCACCAGTTTCGCCTATAAAAAAGGTATCCCCGAAGATTCTTCCGGCAACGGCGGCGGTTTCGTATTCGACTGCCGTGCCGTAAACAACCCTGGCAAATACGAACGTTACAAGCCTTTCACCGGCCTCGACGAGCCCGTTGTCCGCTTCCTTGAAGAGGATGGGGAAATCGCCGTATTCCTCGAACACGTATATGGTCTGGTAGATGCATCCGTGAAACGGTATATGGAACGGGGATTTACCAACCTGTCCGTATGTTTCGGCTGTACAGGCGGCCAACACCGCTCCGTATATTCGGCCCAACACCTTGCCGAACACCTCAACAAGAAGTTCGGCGTACAAGTGAACCTGATACACAGAGAACAGAACATAGAACAGAATTTTAGCGCGAAACAGTAATACCGCCCGTCATCCTATTATTTTATGAAAGCAATGATATTTGCCGCCGGACTGGGAACCCGCCTTCGTCCGCTGACAGACCACACCCCCAAAGCACTCATCTCCGTAGCCGGAAAACCGATGCTGGAACGGGTGATTTTACGGCTGAAAGAAGCCGGATTCAATGACATTACGGTCAATATCCACCACTTTGGAGAACAGATTATCGAGTTTCTCCGCGCCAATAACGATTTCGGCATCACTATCCACCTCAGTGACGAACGGGATATGCTGCTCGACACCGGTGGCGGGATAAAGAAAGCGCGTCCGTTCCTGGACGGCAACGAACCGTTCCTGGTGCACAATGCCGACATCCTTTCCGACATCAATCTTGCAGAGCTTTACCGGCATCATCGGGAAAGCAATGCAGAGGCTACACTGCTCGTCAGTCAACGGCAGACATCACGCTACCTGCTGCTGGACGATGCCAACCGCCTGCACGGCTGGATAAACAAATCCACCGGTGAAACCAAGCCCGAAGGATTCTCTTTCCAAGAAAGGCAATACAAGGAAATGGCTTTCGGTGGCATTCACGTCATATCCCCTTCCCTTTTCCGCTATATGGAAAGGGGACAATGGGAAGGGAAGTTCTCCATTATTCCTTTTTATCTATCCGTGTGCGAAACGGTCTGCATACAGGGCTATCCGCTTCAGGACCTCCGTTGGTTCGACATCGGCAAGCCGGAAACACTTGCAAAAGCAGAGGAATACTACCGATAGAAAGACAAAATGAAGAAAAAAGAAAATAATCAAGAAGAAAAAGCTGAATAATATATAAAAAGTATTTATCTTTATCCCCGGAATTGGCAATCGGGAAGGCATATCTGCCTGCCGATGCAAGGGAATCCGGTGCAAAACCGGAGCTGTACCTGCAGCTGTAATCCTCAATAAAAGATGTTTGTATCCGCAAAAGCCACTGTCGCGGCAACGCGATGGGAAGGCAATACAAGCAGAGGAGAGCCAGAATACCTACCAACTTCCATAACTTGAGCACTGAGCTTCCAGGATTAGAAGCGATGTCCCCTATACTGATACGATAGGATTCCTATTTTACTCTTTCGGGCCATTACCTTTCGCACACAGAAGCGAAGTGCCGTTTTGTTTTATCAACGAAAAAATCGGTAGACGATGAAGCACAAGTATTGGCTTGAAGCGGTACTGCTGTGCGGTGTGATGCAATCCGCCCCGGCACAAAGTATCCTTAAAAACAAAGATGAGAAAGAACTCTCGTTACTGCTCAACGAAGTAGTGGTAACAGGTACGGGAACCGAGCACTACCTGAAAGACGCCCCCGTACAGACAGAGGTACTCACGGGAAAAGCGCTGGAGCAATATCAGGCACGCAGCATAGACGACCTTCTCAGCGGGCTCAGCCCTTCCCTCACCTTCCATGACGGCGACATGGGCAGCCATATCCAGCTCAACGGGCTGAACAACGACTATATCCTCATCATGATAAACGGCAAGCGCATGAACGGGGACATCGGCGGACAAAACGACCTCAACCAACTGAATCCCGCCAACATAGAGCGCATCGAAATCGTGAAAGGCGCCGCTTCTTCACTTTACGGCAGTGATGCCATTGCCGGAGTCATCAATATCATTACCAAACGGAGCAGAGAGAAAATAGAACTCACCAGCACCACCCGTGTAGGCGAGCATGGCGATGTACGGCAAAGCGCCAACTTCGGCTTCAACTACGGCAAACTGAAATCGGTGACCGGTATCAACTTCCGGCACACCGACGGCTGGCGCAATACGGATATGCAATGGGATCAGAACCAACTAAAGCCCGGTTCCACCATGCTTACCGTAAACCGTTCCTGCAACTACACTCTTTCCGAGAATCTGGAGTGGCAGGTAAACAGAAAACTGAACCTCACCGCCGAAGGAACGTACTACGAACGTTGGGTGATGCGTGCGCACGGCCCGTGGAAGTACCTGCCCAACGACTTCTACTACCGCAACTATACTTTTGCCGCCGGAAGCAGGTACAAGCTGAACGGGCGCAACTACCTCACCGCCGACCTCTCTTACGGTCGCTACGGTTACTTCTACGACTATAAGCTGAAAGACATCACCGACTACTTCAAAGACGGCGACCGCATCACCTACTACCCCGGTCAGCGTATCAAGCAGAGCATACAGCAACAAGTGCTGGCGCAGGTAAAAGGTATCTTTTACTTCGGCGACCGACACATCCTCAATACCGGCATAGAGTACCAGTACAACCGTCTGGAATCGCCCCACCACATAGCAGGCGACATCGCTTCCGTCTATACGCTCGCCGCCTATGCGCAGGAAGAGTGGACTGCCACAAGCAACCTTATACTGACTGCCGGCGTACGCGGCACGCAACACAAGGAAACCGGACTGAACCTCAGCCCCAAAGTGTCCGCACTCTACAAAGCCGGTAACTTCAACCTGCGCGCTTCCTATGCCATGGGCTTCAAGGCGCCTACCATCAAAGAGCTTTATTATGAACACACAGGCAGCATCGGAGGCAGCTCCCTCACCGCCTATCATGGCAATACAGACCTCAAGGCGCAAACCTCACAATACACTTCTATCAGCGTGGAGTATGCAGGAAGCAGGTTCCAGGCGAGCCTGACTGGATATGCCAACTTCATCCGCAACATGATAGAGCTGGTAGAGATAAAAGTCACCCCCGAAGAAAAGCTCCTCGAAATAGAGAAAAGCAAGAAATACACCAACCTCACGAAAGCCCGCATCTATGGCATGGACTTCACCTTCAACTACCGCCCCACGAAAGACATCATGCTGGGCGGTGGGTACAGCTATGCCGATCCGAAAGCGCAGTATGCCGCCGATACGGGCAATAACTACATGAAGTACCTCTACATCGACGCCACATCCAACCATAATGCCACGCTCAATGCCACCTGGCAGCACACGTGGTGCTGTTACCGCCTCGGCTTGGGAGTGTACGGCCGATACCAGTCGACCCGCCACTACGTCAACGACAACGATGCCGACGGCTTCCAGACATGGCGCATCAACACCGCCCATACCCTGATGAAGATGCGGCACTGGACGCTGACAATGAACATAGGTGTAGACAACCTCTTCAACTACGTAGACCGCACTCCTTTCGGACGTAACCGGGCTACCAGCACGCCGGGAAGGAATTTCTACGCATCGGCGCTTATAAAGTTCAAGAACGGGGGCGGGGCAAAATAGAGAAAAACATCTTTTTTATTAATCAATTTACAAACAAAGTATGAAAAATTTCAAGTTTTATCTGGTGGCGGCTCTCGTAGCAGCCACAACTTGCACAGGATTCACCTCCTGTAGCGATGACGACGATGCGGAAAGCACCGTAAACCCTGCAACCAGGGTAGTAGCCGAAACCAAGAAGTATGACACCGCCATCCTACTCTGTACTTTCGGAAGTACTTATAATGAGTCATTGGACGTTTACAACGAAATCATCGCCGACTTCCGGAAGCAGTTCCCTCAAACAGACATCTACATGTCTTTCACCTCACGTACCTGCATCGGCCGTGCAGAGGCTTCTACCGGCGAAGCGCGCTACAAACTGGACCAATGGCTGAAAGCCATCGGCGATGCAGGATATACACGCGTAGCCGTACAGTCGCTTCACGTCATTCCCGGCGAGGAATACCTCTCTCTAATGAATACCGATATCAAGAAAAACTTTATGATTGACTGGTATCCGCACATCGATGTGCTGAAAGGCGCCAACCTGCTCTCTACCGATGATGATACGGACGAAGTGGCACAAGTTCTTTACAACCACTACAAAGACAAACTGGCCGAAAAGAAGAACATCGTTCTCCTGATGGGGCACGGTAACCCTGATGTGAACTACAATGCCAACGCCAAATACTCCGAAACTCAAACCGCCTTGCATGCTCTTGCCACAAACAAGAATATCTTCGTAGGTACTGTAGACTATGGAGAAATGCTTTTCTGGCCGAAAGAAGAGGAAGAGAAAGCGACAGACCGCATCCCGGTAGTACCTGCCGCCCAAATGATAGCCGACTATCCCGGCTGCATCTACTCGCAAGTGATGAAGTACTGCCAGGACAATAACCTGGAGCCGAATGAAGTAAACGTGTACCTCGCTCCTTTCATGTCCATCGCCGGCGACCATGCCCACAACGACCTATGGGGCATCGAAGCGATAGCCGAGAACAAAGGCTTGGATAAAGTGGAACTCAACACCAATGAGTACAGTTGGCGCGAACGTCTGGAGAAAGCAGGTTTCAAGGTAGACAGAACATTTGAAGCCCATCCCGTAGGCCAGGCCGATGCCGATCATGGTATCAAAGACGGCTGCGGTATCAAGGCTCTGGGCAGCTATCCCGAAATCCGCGCAATCTGGGTGAATCACCTGAAAGAGCAATGGGATGCCGATGCCTGGGAAAACGGTGAAGGGTATCAGCCCGAAGCGTAACATTTATCCTCCATTTTTTTAATTCAATAAAGGAACAAAGGAGAGGAAAGGCTGAGACAGAAAAAATATGCGGGTATTTCTCTTTTTTCAGAAAGCCATTGCATACTACATTAATAATCAAATAATTAAACTAAAAACATAAAGAACACCCAAACATTTTAAGGTTCATTTTAGGGGGCACTTCCTTATCGACCCCTAAAATGAATCTTTTACTAAAGACAGTCAGGTAAAAATAACCGACAGTACACCTCTTGTTATCCGTCTTATAAGCTGGAAATATTCATCCCATGAGACCGGGCAAACCGTTCCGCGGGATGAAAAAATCCATCCCGCAAAACAAAGCAAATCCGTAATGCAAAGCAAATCACTCCGTAAGACCGGTTGCATTATCCCGCCCTTTCCTTTATCAATTAAAAATAAACCGCTATATTTGTCACCGCTTAGGTGATACACTCCGTTGTTCCAACGAGTTGTATAAAAGGGAATCCGGTGCGAAACCGGAACAGTGCCCGCTACTGTAAAGCCACTTTGCTCCGCCTGCTTGTTGCAGCAACGGAGCATACGGAAAACATTCTTCAAAACAATGCCACTGTCTTACAGACGGCTGTTGGTGAGAGCGAACATCAGTTTGAGCCATCGCAGACCGGGGACGGGAAGGTGTGGTTTTCCGCAGGGCTGAGTCAGGAAACCTGCCTGGGCAATTACACAGTCAACGCCTTCCCGGGGTCAGGAAGACAAGTATTAATCTTACATTTTTCAATAAATGAAAACCAACTATTTATTGGCAGCCATACTGTGCTGCCTGACACCCCTGCTCCATGCCCAAACCGCATTGAGCGGAAAGGTGGTGAGCGCCGACACGAACGAGCCTCTTGCAGGGGTAAATATCCGCGTAGACAACAGTCTGACGGGATGCACCACCAACGGAAAAGGAGAATTTATCATCGACAATCTGCCCGACGGACAACACACGCTGCGCTTCTCCTACATCGGCTTCACCCCCAAAAAATACACCGCGGACGGACAAGAAGAAAACATCCTTGTAAAGCTGGAGGAGAGTTACAGCAACCTCAGCCAGGTGGTAGTGACCGGAACCGGTACGCACCGCCGCATGACAGACAGCCCCGTTCCCGTATCCGTAATCACAGCCAAAGAAATAGGCAGCGCCAACGTATCTACGCTGGAAGAAGCGCTGGTGAAGCTGACGCCCAATATCTCTTCCTACACCAACGGCATGGGCACTACCATGAGCCTGAACGGCATCAACGAGGACTACATACTGATATTGGAAAACGGCAGACGTCTGGCTGGTGAAGACCGCTACACGCGCATCAACGTGGCCAACATCAAGCGCATCGAGATACTGAACGGCGCGGCATCCGCCCTATACGGAAGCGATGCCATAGGCGGTGTTATCAACATCATCACGGACGATGCCCGGAACACCGTGAACGTATCCAGCTACACTCACTACTCCGGTGAGGGACGACTGACAGAGAGCGTCAATGCCGATGTCAATGCAGGCAAGTTCGCCTCTTATACTTCCTACCAGCGCCGTCAGGCAGGAAGCTGGCAGAACAACAACATTGACGAGAACGGCTACGAAACCGGACGTCCTACTTCCGTAGGCTTCTACTCCAACACCGTAAACCAGCGTTTCGTATTCAATGCCACAGACAAACTGTCGTTCTACGCGCGCGGTACTTATTATGATAACAAAACCCGCCGTCCGCAGGACGCCACCTACTATGCCAAAAGCAAAGGCCAGTTCGTGCAGAAAGACGCCTATACCTACAATCTGAAACACGAGACCTATACCTATGGCGCCGGCATGAAGTACATGATAAACCGTTCGGCTTACATCGATGCAGAGTTCTATTCGGACAATTACTCGTCTGACTATATGTACTTCAAGAAGTCGGGCAACTATCTGCCGGGCGACCGGGTGACCCGCAAACAAGTGCGATACTACAACGGAAACATTAAAGGTATCTTCCGCCTGGGCAGCCGCAACAAACTGTCTGCCGGCGTAGAATACGTAAACGAGGGGCTGGAGAGCGAATCGGACAACATTGACTCCCGCCACATGTACACCCTCGCTTTCTACGCACAGGATGAAATAAAGCTGCCCCTAAACCTGCAAGCCGTACTGGGCATACGCTACATCTACAACGAGAACTTCAAGAACTACGCCACCCCAAATGTGTCGCTGATGTACAAACTCGGCGGACTGAACCTGCGTGCCGCCTACGCGGCAGGCTTCCGCACGCCTACCTTGTCGCAACTTTACGCCACCGACGAATCCAAGACCAGCAACCGCTACACCACGGGCAACGCCGACTTGAAGCCTGAAAAGAACAACTTCTACTTACTGAATGCGGAATACAACTACCGCCGGATTTCCGTGTCCGTCACCGGATTCATTAACAACATCCGCGACATGATAAACTATCGCACTCTCTCCGACCAAGAGATACACGACATGGGGCTGGACGACAAGCACGCCGCTTTCGACGAGATACGCCAGCGCGACAACGTGGACAAAGCCAAAACCAAAGGCCTCAGTCTGAATGCGAGCCTGAATCTGGGTGCAGGCTTCAGGGCAGGCGGCGGATACACGTACATGAACACCGAAGCCAAGCAGTTGCAAGCCGACGGCAGCTACAAAGTGTCGCCCATAGACAAAAGCATCAGGCACATGGGAAACATCAACGGCCAGTGGGAACATACCTGGAGTTTCTACTGCTTGAACGTAAACGTACATGGACACCTGCAAGGCGAACGCTACTCGCAAACATACGGCTACGCCCCCAAATTCCAGCAATGGGACTTGAATACCCGCCACACCTTCAACCTGCAATCTGTGGTTCTGGAACCGGGCGTAGGTATCGAGAATATCTTCGACAAGAAAGATGACCGCCCCTGGAACAATAACTTCTCTACGCTCAGCCCGGGACGCTCGGTATACGTGAGTTTGTCGGTACGGTTTAAGAAATAAGAAAACAGCAATCATTTTTACAAAACAGTAATTACTTTTATTTATGAAAACATCTCTCCTTTCCCTGCTTCTTGCCATTTCTCTTTTCTGCTCCGCTCACGAAGGGGGAAACTTCGTGCCGAGCGATATGCTTGCAAGCATGAAATCTGGCGAAAAGGCCGCATTGCTTATGGTACACTTCGGCACGACGCACGATGATACACGCGCGCAGACGATTGACGCCATCAATGCCCAAGCACGCAAAGCTTTTCCCGACCTGGAATTTCGCGAAGCTTATACTTCGCGCATCATTATACGCCGCCTTAAGGCGCGCGGCGTTGTCAAAAATACCCCGCTGGATGCGCTACTCCAACTACGTGGAGAGGGTTATACACACATTATCGTGCAAAGTACCAATATCATTGACGGTGTGGAAATGGAGTCGCTCCGCCGTGATGTGGAAAGCGTACTGTCTTTCTTCAAGGAGATACGCGTAGGTACTCCCCTACCCTATTCGGTGGAAGATGCGGAAAAAGTAACTGATATTTTAGGACAACGCCTCAATGCTTCGGTACAGCAGAGTGCAAAGAAAAAGGGTAAAGAACACTTTGTATTGGTAGGGCATGGCACTTATACGCCTGGTACTGCTACATACAGTCAGATGGACTATATGCTGAAAGTAGCCGGATTCGGTAACTTCCATGTGGGGACCATCGAAGGCTATCCCACCTTTGAAACCATGTTGGCACAACTGAAAGCGGCCAAAGCAAAGAGTGTGACACTCGTTCCTTTTATGTTTGTAGCCGGTGACCACGCCAAAAACGATATTGCCGGAGAATGGCGGGAGATGCTTGAAAAAGAAGGTTATACCGTTCATGTGCGCATGGAAGGTTTAGGGCAAATCCCTGAAATACAAAAGATATTCGTAGACCATATCCGTTTCGGACTGAAGCACCGCACACAGGGCATCATGGAAAAGAAAGCGGCATATGCGGCAGGGGAAAAAAACGAGTGAGAAAGTCACCTTTTCATGCCATAATGTGATAAATAGAATGTATCTTTGTGAACTGCAGGCGTAACACTTACCATGCTCTGCAGAACAGACAGCAATAAGTCAGATAGCAAATGAAACAACCCAAAATAATCATCGCCGGCATCGGTCCGGGCAATAAGCAAGACATAACACCCGCTGTTGTTGCCGCTTTACAGGAAGCGGATGCAGTGGTGGGCTATAAATACTATTTCCGCTTTGTCACTCCGTACCTGCGCCCCGATACGGAATGTATAGATACAGGAATGAAACGCGAACGTATCCGTGCCGAGCAAGCTTTCGAGCTGGCGGAGCAGGGAAAAACGGTGTGCGTCATCAGTTCGGGCGATGCAGGGATTTACGGTATGACGCCGCTTGTGTATGAAATGAAGCGGGAACGGAACAGTAACGCAGAGATTATTTCCCTGCCCGGTATCAGCGCATTCCAGAAAGCGGCTTCCCTGCTGGGAGCTCCTGTGGGACATGACTTCTGCGTTATCTCCCTCTCAGACCTGATGACCCCGTGGGAACGCATCGAGAAACGTATCATTGCCGCTGCCGCAGCCGATTTCGTGACAGCCGTCTACAATCCCAAAAGTGAAGGCCGCTATTGGCAACTTTACCGGCTGAAAGAGTTATTCCTGCAAGAAGGACGTTCACCACAGACCCCCGTAGGCTATGTACGCCAGGCAGGGCGTCCCGAACAGGAAGTGCACATAACGACGCTGGAAGCGTTCGACCCCGAAAAGACGGATATGTTTACCGTAGTACTGATAGGCAACTCGCAATCGTACGAATGGAACGGTACGATGATTACTCCTCGGGGATATTACCGGGAGGAGGTTGCGACCGGGAATACCCAGTATGGAGCTAGTAAAGGGCAGGACATCATGATACGGAGCTTCCGTACCATCGAGAAAGAACTCAGGAACCGGGACATTCCCCTCGACCATAAATGGGCGTTGCTACACGCCATCCACACCACCGCAGATTTTGAAATGGAAAAGCTGTTGCACACAGACGAAAAAGCAGTGGAAACACTATATCAAGGTATCATCGGGAAACGCATACGGACCATCGTTACCGACGTGACAATGGCTGCCAGCGGCATTCGTAAAGGAGCTTTGGAACGTTTGGGCGTAAAGGTGAAATGCTATCTCGGCGATCCCCGTACCGCAGCAATGGCAACGGAGAAAGGCATCACCCGCACACAAGCGGGCACACGCCTTGCCGTTGAAGACCAACCAGACGCCCTTTTTGTATTCGGCAATGCTCCGACAGCATTAATGGAACTATGCGATCTTATACGCAAAGGAAAAGCGCATCCGGCTGGGATTATCGCCGCTCCGGTGGGCTTCGTACACGTACAGGAGTCCAAGCACATGACAAAGCCTTTCACCGCCATCCCTAAAATAATTGTAGAAGGACGCAAAGGCGGAAGCAACCTTGCTGCAACATTAGTAAACGCCGTTTTGTGCTACAATGATGCGGAACAGTTACGACCGGGACGAGACGTGTGAAACAACGATTAAGAATTAACGATTAGTGGTAAGCGAATGGTTATACAACGAAAATTTATCATTATAGGAACGGACGATAACCGGACGCCTTTCTTTCCGCCGGAAGTGTTGGAACACATACGGCACGGGAAAGTATTTTCGGGGGGAGTGCGACACAAAGAGATTGTCGGAAACTTGTTGCCGGATGATGCGGAATGGATTTCCATTACCGTACCATTGGACAACGTATTCTCACAATATGAGAAAGTGTTCAGCAGTGACGGATACGGACAAACGGATGCCGTCCCCCGGCAAATTATCGTTTTCGCTTCGGGCGACCCGCTGTTCTTCGGCTTTGCCAATACGGTAAAACGGAAATTGCCGGATGCTGAAATCAAGCTATACCCCTCTTTCAATTCTCTCCAAACATTAGCACACCGCCTCGTAATGCCTTATGACGATATGCGAACCGTTTCGCTGACGGGACGTCCCTGGCATGAATTCGACCGCGCCCTGATTGAACGCGCTCCCAAGATAGGCATCCTTACCGACCGGGAACATACGCCCGCCACAATCGCAGCCCGCATGCTGGAATACGGATACGACCGTTACACCATGTATGTAGGCGAGCATCTTGGCAACCCCGAAAAAGAACGCATCCGCCACATGACACTACAGGAAGCAACGCAAGGCGGATTCGAGCATCCCAACAATCTGTTGCTTTGCGCCACCTCTTTTCCCGAAGTCCGCCCTTTTGGTATCCCCGACGAACAATTCGCACATTTGGACGGACGTACCCGTATGATAACCAAAGCACCTATCCGCCTGCTTACGTTACAAGCGCTGGAACTGAACCGCCGCCGTGTATTCTGGGATATCGGTTTCTGCACCGGGTCGGTTTCCATTGAAGCCCGGCTGCAATTCCCTCACCTCACGGTCGTTTCCTTTGAGGTACGTGCCGAGGGCGAAGAACTGATGAACATCAACAGCCACCGCTTCGGTACGCCGGGCATTACGGCAATCACAGGCGATTTCCTGCAAACGGCGACCGATACTCTCCCCCGTCCCGATGCCGTCTTCATAGGCGGGCACGGCGGACATCTGCCGGAAATGCTGATGAAGATAAAGGAAGCGTTACAGCCCGACGGTTGTATCGTTTTTAACTCCGTATCGGCAGACAGTAAAAAAGTATTCATGAAAGGAGCCGGAGCCGCCGGGCTGATACTGCATCCGTCAGCACGCATCGCACTGAATGATTATAACCCTATTGAAATCATGAAAGCAACACTTTCATAAAATAACAAGACAAGCTATATTCATTATAAAAACAAATAACCTGTATGAAAACAGAAACATTCCACATAAAGACGGCCATCATGCTCGTTTCGGAAACCGGAATGGCTTCCGCCCGGCTGTTGCTCAAAGAATTTCCCGAAGCGGAGATTTTCACTCCCCGCTATGAAAGCGGATGTACGCACATCGAATCGACCGGCAGTTTCACTGTCAAGAATTTCAATCGTTACGACGCGTTTATCTTTATCGGAGCCTTAGGCATCTGCGTACGTTCCATCGCCCCTTGCGTGAAGGACAAGTACACAGACCCTGCCGTAATTTGCGTGGACAGCATAGGTAAACATGCCATTTCCGTCCTTTCCGGACATATCGGCGGAGCCAACGAACTGACCGAGGCAGTGGCCGGTGCATTGGGAGCCGAACCCGTGATAACCACTCAAAGCGACCTTACCGGACTGTGGGCATTGGACAAACTGCCCCAACGCTTCGGCTGGTCTCCGACCATCTGTGTGAGTCCTTCCACCCACCTGCTGGCAGGGCTTACCCAAACTCCCGACGACCAGATGAAGGCGTGCATGAACGAGGCTATCAGTCTTTTTGTAACCGGACAGCCTACCGCATTGCTGTTGGAAATCCGCGACAAAGGAACCGACTGGATGGAAGCGAACCTTCCCCCTCATGTAGAGGTGTTCTATCAGATGAAAGACATCAAATTATCCCGCTTCAAACTGGTACTGATCGTCTCTCCGCGAATACATTATATAAAGGACATACCGTCCATCTGCTATGTGCCGCGCGTGGTGCACGTCGGCATCGGACTTGCCCGACAGGCAAGCCCCACGAGAAAAGTTGTGAAAGGCATTATAGAAAAGCTGGAAGAGTACAACATCTCCCCGCAATCCATCATAACCATATCTACGATTAACGTCAAGCGTGACGAACCGGTAGTGAAATCGCTCCAAAAGGAATACGAAGTCTTCTTCTATACGGCCGAGGAACTGGCGACAATGGACGTGCCCCACCCCAGCAAAACAGTGATGAAGCACATGGGTACGCCCAGTGTAAGCGAGGCAGCCGCATTGCTGTCCTCCGGAAATAGCCAACTGATAATGCCGAAATGCAAAGGCGAGAACTATACGGTAGCCGCCACCCTGGACATCTGCGCCCAGCGCCGGGGGCACATCGAGATTGTAGGTGCAGGTCCCGGCGACCCTGACCTTATCTCCGTGCGAGGACGGGCGATGCTGGAAAAGGCAGACCTCATCCTCTATGCAGGCAGCCTCGTGCCCCGCGAACTGACACTTTGCGCCAAACCGGGCGCAACAGTCCGCAGCTCCGCTTCCATGGATTTGGAAGAACAGTTTGCACTGATGAAAGAGTTCTACGACCAAGGAAAGTTCATCGTGCGCCTGCATACGGGTGACCCCTGCATCTATGGTGCGATACAGGAACAGATGAACTACTTCGACCGATACGGCATGAGTTATCATATCACTCCGGGCATATCTTCTTTCCAGGCAGCAGCAGCGGCTTTAAAGTCGCAGTTCACCATCCCGGAGAAAGTACAGAGCATCATACTGACCCGCGGCGAAGGACGGACACCCATGCCCGAACGGGAAAAACTACATCTCATGGCACGCTCGCAAAGCACCATGTGCATCTTCCTTAGCGCAAGCATTGCAGAACAAGTGCAGGCGGAACTTCTGCAGGAGTATCCCGAAACAACCCCCGTAGCCGTATGCTATCACCTCACCTGGCCGGACGAACGCATCTTCCGGGGAGAGCTGAAAGACCTTGCACAGATAGTAAAAGAAAATAACCTGACCCTGACAACCATGATTGTCGTAGGCGAGGCTATCGGCAATCGCAAAGGACTGTCGCGACTGTATGCACACGAATTCAAACACTTATTCAGAAAATAAAAAATGATATTAGTATTAGGCGGTACAACCGAAGGACGCATAGCCGTCCAAACACTTGAGGAAGCTGGAAAGCCCTTCTATTATTCAACCAAGGGCAATGAACAAGAAGTTCCTCTGCATAACGGCATCCGCCTGCAAGGTGGCATGGATAAAGATAGTCTGGAGTCTTTCTGCCGTAAAGAGAACATCTCGCTGCTGATAGACGCAGCGCACCCTTTTGCCGAAGAGCTGCACAGGAACGTCAGTGAAACAGCCGACATACTTCAGATTCCGGTCATCCGTTATGAACGCATTTACCCCCGTATAGAGAATAATGAAGGCATTGTATGGTGCGACAACTATGAAGACGCTGTCCGCCAAATAAAAAAGGAAGAAGTCTATATAATACTGGCACTGACAGGAGTAAACAGCATAAGCAAACTGAAAGCGCTATGGATGGAAAGCAGCCGTTGCTATTTCCGTATTCTCGACCGTGACAGTTCGCGCGAATCAGCGAGAAACCAGGGATTCCCCGAAGAATATTTACGTTACTACCATACCGGAGAAGACGAACGCCTATTGATGCAGCAAATACGTCCCGAAGCTGTCATCCTCAAAGAGAGCGGTGCTTCCGGCGGATTTTCCGAAAAACTAAAAGCAGCTCAGGAACTGGGCATTCGCATCTTTGTAATAAAACGCCCGCCGCTTCACCCCAACTTCTTGTCCGTAAACGGGAAATACGGTCTGCGTAGAACGGTAGAGCAATACTATCCCGGCTTCTACCCCCTGCGCAGCGGACTCACTACGGGAACATGCGCAGCAGCCGCAGCTGCGGCTGCGATATGGGATATATTCAACATTCAGGGAACTCCCCGCCCCCCGGAGTTTGCAGTAATCCTACCCAACGGAGAATTGATAGATGTTCCCGTAGAGCCGCAGCAGAGATATCCCCGTTCCAGTTCCATAAACAACAATTGGATAGTGGAGTCGGAAGCCAGTGTCATAAAAGATGCCGGAGATGACCCCGACATTACCAATGGAATACGGATAAAGGCGGATATCATTCTTCCGATCGATATAGATGAAAACAACGATGAAACATCGCAAAAATATTTTAACATCATCATTGCCGGCGGAGAAGGAATAGGCATCGTCACCATGCCGGGATTAGGATTGGAATTGGGAGCGCCTGCCATTAACCCCACGCCACGCAAGATGATAGAAGACAATGTAAGGATGTACCTCGACTACGTCGGCATGCCTAAAATGAGCGACCCCATTGTTGTGACCATCTCCGTACCCGGCGGAGAGGAAATAGCCAAGCGTACTTTCAATCCGCGTCTGGGCATAGAAGGGGGAATATCCATCATCGGCACATCAGGCATTGTAAAGCCGTTTTCCAGCGAAGCTTTTATAAGTTCCATCCGAAAGTCGATGGAAGTGGCATGCGCCACAGGCAGCCCGCGTATAGTTATCAGCTCCGGAGCAAAGAGCGAACGGTACATCAAGGCTTATTATCCCGAACTGCCAGCACAGGCCTTTGTCCATTACGGCAACTTCATCGGCGAAACGCTGAAGATTGCCGATAAGCTGAAACTACCCCGTGTCACGCTGGGAGTAATGATAGGCAAAGCCGTGAAACTGGCGGAAGGTCACCTCGATACCCATAGCAAGAAAGTGACGATGAACAAGGAGTTCATTCAGGACATAGCGCACCGGACAGGATGCAACGAAGATGTATTGACCGCTATCCGGAATATGAATCTGGCACGGGAACTATGGGATATTATCCCTGCGGAAAAACTGGAGACATTCTCCAAACTGCTGACAGAGCATTGCAAACAATGCTGCGCTCCCCTGCTGCCCGATGGAGAACTTACGATTTTATTAATCAGCGAAGACGGAAAAATATATGTATGAAAAAGGCATTGATGATAATGTACATGGCGGTTGCCGCATCGACCGCACAAGCACAATCTCCTCTCTCCTTTTATGCAGAGGCGGGAATCGGAACTTCCCGCCTCTACGGAAAGCACTCTTGCTGTGATACGCGAATAGCCTGCAAAGCGGGAATAGGCGCGAAATACGCACTGAACAAGACCTGGGTCTTACAATCTGCTTTAGAGTTTGTATCCATAGGCGGCAAGGATGATATGGACTATGTGAAGAACGCCAAGATGAACGAGCTATACTTGCAGATACCTGTCAGAATAGCTGCAAGGTTGCCGTTGGGAAAAGATTACCATGCCTCGCTGAATGCTGGTCCGTACATTGCATGCGGCGTGGGCGGGAAGACATCCGGCAGCATCCCGTATTATCACGACACCGGTTCTTCCGACGGGAACCGGCTTTTCAAGATAGATACTTTCGGCAACATATTGGAGAATAATGCCGGAAACAGGCGGCTGGACGGCGGTATCATCGTGGGAATCGCATTCGAATACCGCAGGCTCATTATCGGTGCAGAGGCACAAGTGGGATTGGTAAAGATCAACCAGCAACTAAGGCAGGTAATAGACACGGAAGAATTCCATAATTACCTGCCACGAAACTTTGCTTCATTCTTCACCGTAGGATATAAGTTCCGATAAAGGAATGCTGCCCGTAGGGTTCGTGCCCGACACTTTCTTACTCAAAATGAGATTGCGTGGAGCTTCGCCAATAAATCCCCGATGCTGGTGAGACATATCGGTTCTTCACCGGGACGATGCAGGACAAAAGCGCCGCCGCCTTTCAAATCGCCCGTTTCGATGTAGGTTTCCGACTCCACGTTGCGGTTGGCAAGGATGCCGTTACGCTGCAATGCCTTACGCACCATGGCGTATCTCTGCCCATGCCCTGACAAACGTATCTGCGTGGTATATTCATTATCTACACGGAACAATCCGGTTTCCAAATCAAACACGATACCTTTACGGGCGAAAAAGCTGCTAAGGCTGCCGTTCAGAGCAAGGTCCTCGGGAGTACCGATGGTGACGCCGTTCGCCTTGTCCATAAGCCAGATTTTGTCGGCTATCTGCAAAGCCAGTTCGAGGTCGTGCGTAGAGAGGAAAATGGTCTTGTCCGTCTGGCGGCTGAGGTGGTGCAGCAATTGCATCATTTCCACTTTGCTGGGAAAATCGAGAAAGGCCGTAGGTTCGTCCAGATAAATCACGGGGGTTTCCTGGGCAAGCGCTTTGGCTATCATGACTTTCTGGCGCTCACCGTCACTTAACGTATGTACCATCCGATGCGCAAGGTGAGGAATACCTACCAGAGCAACGGCCCGCTCCACCACCTGCCTGTCCTCTTTGGTAAGCGTACCCCAAAAGCCCGTATAGGGACTGCGTCCCAATCCTATCAATTCCGTAACGGACATATTGCGGATGTCGCATTTCTCTGTCAGCACTACGCTGATAACGCGCGACAGTTGCTTGTCGGTATAGGACTCAATCTCCTTGCCTTGAATACGTATCTCTCCGCCCAGTTTGGGCTGGAAAGCGGACAGGGTGCGGAGCAGTGTGGACTTACCCACTCCGTTAGCACCCAGCAGGCAGGTCAGCTCGCCACTGTTGATGCCTGCACAGATGCCGTCCGCCACTACCTTCACATCACTCTTACCAGGATAGCCGATAGAAAGATTCTCGATATGTATAGTCTCGTTCTTCAATGTTATATGTAATATTAGAGTTCGATATACTTGATATTTTATTCGTTCAACTCCCCTTTTCTCTTTCTGAAAAGCACGGATGCAACCACCGGCGCACCTACCAGCGCAGTCACCGAATTGACGGGCAACGCTCCTTCGAATCCCGGCATGCGGGCTATCAGGTTACACACCAACGCCAAGGCTGCGCCTACCAGCAAGGTAGCGGGCATCAATATGCGATGGTCGGACGTGTGAAAGATGGCGCGGCATAAATGAGGCACTGCCAACCCGATAAACATAATAGGACCGCAGTAGGCGGTGACAATGGCCACCAGCACTCCGGAACAAGATATGACGAGCAGGCGCGCCCGTTTGATATTCAATCCTAAGTTACGTGCATAACCGTCGCCCAACAACAACAGGTTCATGGTCTTTATCAGCAGGAACGACAAGGGCAGCAACACCGCCATGATACAGACAAACAGCAGCATCTGGTCGCCGGAGACACGTGCAAAACTGCCCAGCCCCCAGATAACGTACGCCCGTATATCCTCTTCCACACTGAAATATTTCAATACGCCGATAACGGCACTTGCCACATAACCTATCATCACACCGATAATGAGCAGCGTTACATTCCCCTTTACTTTTTGGGAGACGTAGACAATCAGCGCCATGACCGACAATGCCCCGATAATGGCAGCCACGGACAACGCCACCTCTCCCATATACCCCAAACGGCTCAGTGCCACACCGCCCATAGCACCGGACAGCAGTACCACACAAGCCACTCCCAGACTCGCTCCCGAACTGATGCCCAGCACCGAAGGTCCTGCCAGCGGATTACGGAACACCGTCTGCATCTGCAAACCGCTGACCGAAAGCCCCGCTCCCGCCACCAATGCCGTCAAGGCCTGCGGCACACGGCTTTTCCAAAGGATATTGCTCCAGATAACTTCCTGGTTGCTCATCGTATCGGGATTGGAAGCCGCTCCTGTCCCCCACAGCAATTCCCATATCTTGCCAAACGGGATATGGACGGAACCCAACAGCAGGTTCAGCAAAAAGAGCAGGAAGATGGATGCCAGTATAAGGAGCATCAACGGCAATGCAGGTCTTTTCATTAGTTTAGTCGCTCGTAATAAGTGGGTTTATAATCGGGCAGCAGGTCGGGATGAAAAGCATGAATCAAATCTTCCAATACTACCTCAGGCTGCATGGGCATACTCTCATAGAAGGGTTTCTCACGCATATTGCAATAGATTACCCCTTTCTTGCGAAAAGCGCGAAAGTCGGCATAACGAGGGTCCAAAGACTTCAAGGCATCGTAAGAGAATGTTCCGTCGTAACTGTTGACGATGCGCCAATAGTCGGCACTCTCCGCCCTACTGTACACCGTCTCGAAATCCAGTGTCACACCGCCCGAACGCGGATCGTCTTTCAGGAAATAGTCTGCACCGGCATCCCGGAACAGTTCGGCAAGGAAACTCTTTCCGCCTACCGCATACCAGTTGCCGCCACGCATTTCACCGCTGAACACCACAGGACGCTTTTTTACACCGGCAGCCAGTTCTTTCAGCTCGTTATACCGCTTCTCTATCCCGGCAAAACAGGCATTCGCCTCTGTTTCCCGACCGATGAACATACCGATGAACTTTATCCATTCAGCCTGCCCCAACGGAGTCATTTCCTTATATCCCAAGTGCGGCACCAGCGGAATGCCTGTTTCGCGCATGGCATCATATCCGCCCCGTTTGAAAGGAGAGATAAAGATAACATCGGGATTAATGCTCATAATCACCTCGTTATCGAAGTTCCCCTCAATCCCGATTTTGGATATCTTGCCCGCCTTCAGACGCCCGTTCATCTCCTTATTGAAAAGATGGCGGGTACTGGTAATGCCCACCACATAATCGCAGGCATCCAACCGGATGAAGTTGGACAGTTGCAGGGAAGTCATGCAGATAACATGCTTCACCGGAGTTTCTATCACGGTATAATCGGCAGGAATACCGGCAGGCTTCGTACCCCTCGGAACCAAAGCATACCGAAAGGTATTCCCCTCTTCTTTTTGAGGGTCGTGTATGTCCACCAGGCGTACATTCCCCGGCAGATGTTTCACCGCATAGCCTTTGGCGTAGACGGGAACAACGGCTGTTGCGGTATCCGCAACGGAAACCGCAACAGCCGCAGTATCGGAATTGCCGGATGCTTGCCGGGACTTTGTGCCGCACGAAGTTATAGACACTGCACACGCAAATACAAGGCCCACGAGAAGTAATCTGATCATGATTGTTCGGTTTTATATTTCAGGGCACAATATTCGGCAATTTTGGGGAGATACGCAAACTCTTCCCGAACAAATCGTTATAAAAGAAACTACAAGTTCATCAAATCGTTCAATGCCTCGCTCATGCTAGGATGTGTGAAGATGAAATCACGCAGGAAAGTATACTCCTGCCTCATCTTCATGGCCATCGCCACCAGATTGATTACTTCACTCGACTCCGGGCCAAACAGAGTGCAACCCACTATCTTATCGGTATCGGCATCCACTATCACCTTGAACAATCCGTCCGTATTGCCCAATGTACGGGCACGGGGAATGGCGGAGACGGGGAGTTTGTTTACCTTAATGTTCAAACCTTTCTCACGTGCTTCGGTCTCACTCATACCGATGCGTGAAAGCGGCGGATCTATAAACACCGAATAGCTCACCGGCTCACGGTCGGACACCTTACGCTCTCCCGCTCCAAACAGGTCTTCGCGGAGAATACGGTAATCGTCCAACGAAATATAAGTAAATTGCAGTCCGCCTTTCACGTCGCCGATAGCACGGATATTGGGATTGGTAGTCTGCAAATGCTCGTTCACGATAATAGCACCACGTTCGTTCACCTCTACTCCTGCCTCAGGCAGATTCAATCCCGCAGTATTGGGACGACGTCCGGTAGCCAAAAGAATAGCATCCGCGTCCAATTGCAGAATCTTGCCTGTCACGGCATCCTGATAGACAACCACCATACCTTCCACGGACTGCACACGGGCATTCAGGCAGAAAGTGATGCCTTTCTTTTCCAACACTTCCTGCACGCTGGCAGCAATGTCACGGTCTTCACGGGCTATCAGTTCGGAATAGCTTTCCAACACTGTCACCTGCGATCCGAAAGAAGCGTACATCGAAGCGAACTCCAAGCCGATATACCCGCCGCCTACGATAACAAGATGCTTAGGAAGCTCCGCCAGTTCCATAATGGAAGTGCTGGTGTATACTTTCGGATTGTCCTTTACTCCCCCGATAGGCGGAATGATGGTTTCAGCTCCCGTATTGACAAATATCTGCTGGGCTTGAAGCTGAATCGTTTCTTCCGCCATACGTACTTCCACCACATCAGGACCGACAAAAGAACCTGTACCCGTATATACCGTTATATTAGGATTGTCTGACAGATTGCGGTAATTCTTCTGACGCAGGAAAGAAGTAACTTCCTCTTTCCGTGCAACAGACTGGCGGTAGTATGCCTGCTTCTGTTCCCAGGACGCACTCGTATCTGCCAACTCTGCCGAATGTATCAGTGTCTTGGTCGGAATACATCCGATATTGATACACGTACCGCCGTACATCTTATCCGAACGTTCTATCATAGCAACAGTAAAGTTCCGTTCGGCCAGCCCGGCAGCGAGTGTCTTGCCTCCTTTTCCAAAGCCGATAATAATAGCATCATACTTTTTCATAGTCTTATTTTTCCAATTGGTTCAATACCCTTTTTGCACTGTCCGCCAGCACCACGATAGCTCCGGCAAGGATGGCGGTATCCTTTATTACCAGTCGTCCGGCCCCTGTCAGCAAAGGGAAGCCATGCTCTCCGCTTCCCAAATCGGGAACCCACACTTCAGGAGTAGTGACAAGGAACGAAAGCGTGCCGACAGTCATTATGACGGCCAGCGCAGCCCCTGCCAATCCGATTTTCGGAAAGAATATCCCCAGAAAAGTAAGGATACCGATTGCCATAATCAGTATGCCAAGACCGCGGGAGAAGCCGTAGGTATTGTTCTCTACATGCCACCGGTGCTTGGCTTCGTCAAACTCTCCCTCTTTCAGCTTGTATTCCTTGTATTCCGGTGCAGGCTTATCGTAGAAGAAACTCATAAAAGGACTGTTTGCCACGAACGGAACGATTCCTTCGGCTTCGTAGTTCCAGAATTTCAAGCCGCCTATCCATACAAATATCACAAGAATGGCCACGCGGATGAGGTTGATACCCAACTTTTGGGAAGAAGCGGCCAGCGTCAGTGCCGCAAGGAACAGTTTTTGCAATTTCGTTTTCATATTTTTGTTGTTTTAGATTCACCACAGAGACACTCGGGTGAAATGTTTTTGCAAAGATCCCTGTTTCCTGCCGGTTGTGGAATGGCAATTATTCCGTAACAGTTGGCAATTCTTCCCGATGTGCTTGTTTCCGATACTCCGACACACTCTCTCCCGTCATTTTCTTGAAGAAGCGGCTGAATGCAGCCAAGTCCTCAAAGCCCAGGATAGCGCTGATTTCCTTAGCGCTCTTCCGTGTGTACAGTAGCAAGCGTCTGGCTTCCGCATCTATCCGTTCGTGAATGATGCGAAGCGGAGAAGGCAGTCCGCAGGCAGAAAACAAGTTAGAGAGCGTCTTAGGCGAACGGCAAAGCATATCGGCATAGTCCTGCACCTGTTTCTTTTCACGAAAATACTGGTCTACCAGCACATAGAACCGACGGGCAACATCGAAAGTCCTCTCATACTCCTGCCCCACACCAAACCTTGCACGTGCTATGCGCGTACAGGTGATGATGAAACGTTTCAGTACAATCCGCAACATCTCTTCCTGAAGATTGTCATTAATGGCGGACTCCTGACGGAAAATACGGACTATATCATGCAGGTTGGACGATTGCTCCTCGGACAGCTTCAGCCGCATCACCCGGGACGAACCGTAGAACAGAAAGCCGTTGCAGGACACCTCATTGTCATGTCCGTAGATGCAGTAGAAATTACTGTTGAAAACAAAGGTCAGGAACTCACCAGCCACCTCTTTGATGGTCAGATGATGCAGTGGGGTAAGCGTGACAATCTCGTCCTTCGCCAGCTTCATAGGTATATGGTCTACCTCGATGACGAGCGTGCCGCTCTGTACCCAGAGAAACTTATACAGAGTCTTGTCGCGTTGCAGCGGCTTGTTTTCGTGAAAGCGGGATGTCATTGCGATATTGCCGTTCAAACGCGTATTCAGTTGGTAGTCCATAGGCTTCCGTTATTTGTAAAGGTAACAAAGATAGCGAATATCTTGCTTACTATTGATTATTTCCCGATTTTTGCACATAAAAAAACAGAATGTCCCCTATTCAATTCGTATCCCTCGGCCCCGGTGAAGCCGAACTCATCACCCTGAAAGGACTGAAAGCCCTGCAAAATGCCGACTGCATCTTCTGTCCCGAAACGCCCGTCCGTGACGGTCATTCCCTGTCACGCGCCGCCGACATCATGTTCCGACTCGACATACCCGCCAACCGTATCCGCCGCTTCTCCCTGCCCATGAGCAAGCAGCGGACCGATGCCCTCAACGCCTACGACCAAGTGTATGCCGCCGCCCTTTCCCTGCATCACGCCGGCAAGAAAGTGGCTATCGTGGCAGAGGGCGATGCAGGCTTCTACTCCTCTGTACATTATATATATGAGAAACTGCAAGCCGCCGGCATCCCCGTAGAACAGATTGCCGGCATCCCCGCTTTCATCGCTGCCGGAGCACGGGGCGGATTGCACATCGCCAGCCGGGAAGAGAGGCTGACCGTAATTCCCGGCATCACCACCGCCGAAGAGATAGAGCGGCTGATACAATCTCAGAACACGGTAGTCATCATGAAACTGTCGCAGTGCACCGATGAAGTGCACCGTTGCATCCGCCTTCATCCCGAATACGATTACCGCTATTTCGAGAACGTAGGCACTCCGCAGGAGAAATACATCAGTGACGGGCAGCAGCTTGAAACACTCCGTTTCCCTTATTTCTCCCTGCTTATTATCCGTCACAATGGCTTCTGACACCGATTTAATACAATTTCGCACAGAGTACGAGTGATTTTTGCAGAAATGGCTTACCTTTGCACCTTGTGTAATTAAAAAAGATAAAGACATGAAGAAACTTGCTTTTTATATGTTGATGCTGGTTATGAGCATCGGTTATGCCTATGCACAAGGCGGGGCAGACATTAAATTCGACAAGACCACCCATAACTTCGGAACATTCTCCGAAAACAATCCGGTGGTAAGCTGCACGTTTACATTCACCAACGTGGGAGATGCTCCGCTGGTAATCCATCAGGCAGTGGCATCTTGCGGATGCACAGTGCCCGAATACACGCAAGAGCCGGTGATGCCCGGAAAGACCGGAACCATCAAGATTACTTACAACGGTACAGGCAAATACCCCGGACATTTCAAGAAGTCCATTACGCTGCGCACCAACGCCAAGACCGAAATGATGCGCCTGTTCGTTGAAGGCGACATGACTGCCAAAGACGCCAAATAAACGTTTTTATGATACAGAAAAAAGGAGAATTTTTCAATTCTCCTTTTTTTTTGCTTTCTTTGAAGTCTATAATGGAATACATATCGCAATCATAACAATAAAAATAAAACAGCTATTATGAAACAAGAAGAAGAGAAAGCAATCGGCGTACCGGAAAACGCGTTCCGCGAGCTGAAGCCGGGAGAGGTCTACAATCCCCTGATGAGTCCCGACAAGAAATATCCCGAAGTAAACCTGTGGTCGGTACTGTGGGGCATCGCCATGGCGGTACTGTTTTCGGCAGCGGCAGCCTATCTGGGGCTGAAAGTGGGACAGGTATTCGAAGCCGCCATCCCCATCGCCATTATCGCCGTCGGCGTGTCCGGCGCAGCCAAGCGTAAGAACGCACTGGGCGAAAACGTCATCATCCAGTCCATCGGAGCCAGTTCCGGAGTAATTGTGGCAGGGGCAATCTTTACCCTGCCCGCACTGTATATCCTACAGGAAAGCTATCCGCAGGAAATCACCGTAACGTTTGCACAAGTATTCATCAGTTCGCTGCTGGGCGGCGTATTGGGTATCCTTTTCCTTATCCCGTTCCGTAAATATTTCGTAAGCGACATGCACGGCAAATATCCTTTCCCCGAGGCCACCGCAACGACGCAGGTGCTTGTATCGGGAGAAAAAGGCGGCAGTCAGGCAAAACCGTTGCTGACGGCGGGTATTATCGGCGGTCTGTACGACTTCATCGTTGCCACTTTCGGTTGGTGGAACGAAAACTTCACCACCCGTGTATGCGGCTTCGGCGAAATGCTGGCAGAGAAAGCCAAGCTGGTGTTCAAGGTAAACACCGGAGCTGCCGTACTGGGTCTGGGCTATATCGTCGGACTGAAATACGCCTCTATCATCTGCGCCGGCTCGCTTGCCGTATGGTGGATTATCATCCCCGGCATGTCCCTTATTTGGGGCGACAGCGTGCTGAACCAATGGAATCCGGAGATTACCGCCACCGTAGGTGCCATGTCTCCCGAAGAAATCTTCAAGTACTATGCCAAGAGCATCGGTATCGGCGGCATTGCAATGGCGGGTATCATCGGCATCATCAAGTCATGGGGCATCATCAAGAGTGCCGTAGGGCTGGCTGCCAAGGAAATGGGCGGCAAGGCTGATGCGGAAACCAACGTGAAGCGTACGCAACGCGACCTTTCCATGAAGATTATCGCTATCGGTTCTATCGTGACGCTGATACTGGTTACGCTGTTCTTTTACTTCGATGTGATGCAGGGCAACCTGATGCATACGGTAGTGGCTATCCTGCTCGTTGCAGGCATCTCGTTCCTCTTCACCACCGTAGCAGCCAATGCCATTGCCATTGTGGGAACCAATCCGGTATCGGGCATGACGCTGATGACGCTTATCCTTGCATCGGTAGTAATGGTGGCGGTAGGCCTGAAAGGTCCCGGCGGAATGGTGGCAGCGCTGGTTATGGGCGGTGTGGTTTGTACGGCACTTTCCATGGCGGGTGGTTTCATCACCGACCTTAAGATTGGCTACTGGCTGGGAAGCACTCCCGTGAAACAGGAGACGTGGAAGTTCCTCGGAACAATCGTTTCGGCAGCTACCGTAGGCGGTGTGATGATTATCCTGAACAAGACATACGGATTTACCAGCGGACAACTGGCTGCTCCGCAGGCCAACGCAATGGCGGCTGTTATCGAACCGTTGATGAACGGTGTAGGTGCACCGTGGCTGCTTTACGGCATCGGTGCGGTGCTGGCTATCGTGTTGAATGCCTGCAAGATTCCTGCACTGGCTTTTGCACTGGGCATGTTCATCCCGTTGGAGTTGAACGTTCCGCTGGTAGTGGGCGGCGCCGTAAACTGGTACGTGACCAGCCGCAGCAAGGATGCAGCCCTCAATGCCGAACGTGGCGAGAAAGGTACGCTGCTGGCGTCCGGTTTCATTGCCGGCGGTGCGCTGATGGGTGTGGTAAGCGCGGCAATGCGCTTCGGCGGTGTCAATATGGTGAACGACGCATGGCTCAGCAATACATGGTCTGAAGTGCTGGCGCTAGGCGCTTATGCCATCCTGATATTCTACCTCGTAAAGGCTTCGATGAAAACGAAATAAGCTGCGGGGACACTGAAACAAATTCAGATAATACAAAACAATATTCACCATGAGAAAGATTCTATTTCTATCCCTTCTGTTTGCCGCAACGATGTTGTCCGCACAGAGTCCCGTCGAACTGCCGTTATGGCCCGACGGAACTCCCAATACAAACGGGCTGACCGGTGAACAGGAAGATTTGAAAGGCGGCCGCGTTGCCAACGTGACCCATCCTTCCATAACCGTTTACCGTCCGGCAAAGCCCAACGGTATGGCTGTCATTATGTGCCCCGGCGGCGGATACGCCCGTCTTGCCATGAACCACGAAGGGCACGACATGGCGGCCTGGTTCACGACGCAAGGCATCACGTATGCGGTACTGAAGTACCGCATGCCGAACGGGCATAACGAGGTTCCCCTGTCGGATGCCGAGCAAGCCATCCGCCTGGTACGCAAACATGCCGGGGAATGGGGTGTCAACCCCAACCGTATCGGTATCATGGGAGCATCCGCAGGCGGACATCTGGCAGCTTCCCTTGCCACGTTATACGGCAGCGACGCTACCCGTCCCGACTTCCAGATACTGTTCTATCCCGTCATCTCCATGCTGAAAGGCGTGACCCACAGCGGTTCCCGCCAAAACCTTATCGGAGAGACTCCTACTGCCGAACTGGAACAGAAATACTCGCTCGAAAGGCAGGTATCTCCCAAAACGCCGCAGGCCTTCATCATGCTGTCGGCAGATGACGCAACCGTACTGCCCATCAACGGCATCGGTTACTTCCTCGCCCTGCGCGAACAGAAAGTGCCTGCCACACTGCACGTCTATCCCACCGGCGGTCATGGCTGGGGCTTCCGCGACAGCTTCACCTACAAGCGCCAATGGACCGGCGAGCTGGAAAAATGGCTGAGAGAAGGGCTGACCTTTCCGGAGAAGTAACGCTTCCGTAGCAGCTATTTACATCAATCATCATTAACCCGTTCAAACCTTAAAACTTACTTACCATGAAAATACACGGACTATTGCTTGCCGCTGCCTTTCTTCCTGTCGCCCTTGCGGCGCAGGAAGACCGGTATGCGCAAATTACCAATCCCAAACTCACAAGTATCAACAAAGAGCCGCCCCGCAGCACCTTCACTTCTTACACAAACGAGGCGGATGCCGTTGTCAACGACCGTAAGAACGGAACATTCCGCATCTCCCTCAACGGCAAGTGGAAATTCAACTATGTGGAGAACTTCGCCGACCGTCCTACCGACTTTATGGATGCCCGTACGGACGTAAGCAAATGGCCGGACATCAACGTTCCCGGCAATTGGGAGCTGCAAGGTTTCGGCACGCCTATCTACGTCAACCAGCCGTACGAGTTCTGCTCTCCCGGCTATGCCCCCTATTGGGACAAGCCCAACCCGCCCTACGTTCCCAAAGAGTGGAATCCTACGGGAACCTACCGCCGTACCTTCACCCTGCCTGCCGACTGGGACAACAAAGAAATCTTCCTGAGCGCCGACGGAGTGCGCGGAGCGGCATTCTACTACCTCAACGGCAAGTTTGCAGGCATGAGCAAAGATTCCAAGACTCCCGCACGCTTCAACGTCACTTCCCTTGCCCGCAGAGGCGAGAACGTGATTGCCATACAGGTGCACCGCTTCTCCGACGGCAATTATCTGGAGTGCCAGGACTTCTGGCGCATCAGCGGCATCGAACGGGACATCTACATGTATGCCCAGCCGCAAATACACCTGACGGACTTCAAGGCGGAGACTCCCCTGGACGGAGATTACTGTAACGGAATCCTGAAGCTGAAAGTGAAGTTTGCCAACGAAACCGGCAAAGAGACTCCGTTCCTCGTAAACTATCGTTTGCTGGACAGCAAAGACAAGCTGATTGCCCAATCCTCGACCCGTGTAAGCTACGGTCAGACGGAAGTGGAATTCACCCCAAAGACAATCAAAGAACCGTTGCAGTGGACAGCCGAAACGCCTAACCTCTACACGCTCGTCATCAGCCTGAAACATACCAACGGTGACGTTATCGAGGCCACCGGTTGCAAAGTAGGGTTCCGCACCGTAGAGATAAAAGACAAGCAACTGATGGTAAACGGCAGGCCTATCCTCGTAAAAGGCGTCAACTACCACGAGCATAATGAATACACCGGCCATTACGTTCCCGAAGAGCTTATGCTGAAAGATTTCGAACTTTGGAAGCGGTACAACATAAACACGATCCGTACCTGCCACTACCCGCAGCAGGAACGTTTCTATGAGCTGTGCGACCAATATGGCTTCTACGTCATAGACGAAGCCAATATCGAGAGCCACGGAATGGGCTACAATCTGAACGTAGGCGGCACGCTGGGTAATAACCCGCTGTTTACAAAAGCGCATATAGACCGCACCATGAACATGTACGAGCGCGACAAGAACCATCCCTGCGTCATCACCTGGTCGCTTGGCAACGAAGCGGGAAACGGCCTGAACTTCTACGTCACCTACAATACGCTGAAAGCATTGGACAGCCGTCCCGTACAATACGAACGCGCCCTGCTGGAATGGAATACGGACATCTTCTGCCCCATGTACCACAGTCCCGCCCACATCGAGAAATACGCACAGAACCCCGAAATGACCCGCCCGCTTATCCTCTGCGAATATGCCCATGCCATGGGCAACAGCCTCGGCAATTTCCAGGATTACTGGAACATCATCGAGAAATACCCCATCCTGCAAGGCGGTTGTATTTGGGACTGGGTAGACCAGGGACTTGCCGCCAAGACCGCTGACGGCCGTAAATACTGGGCATACGGTGGCGACTACGGCGAGTACGGCACCCCGTCCGACGGCGACTTCTGTATCAACGGCATAGTATATCCCGACCGCAGCGTCAAGCCGCAGACCGAGGAAATGGGAAAGGTGTATCAGAACATCAAGTTCTTCGACTTCGACCCGGCAGCCTCTGCCGTAAAGATACGCAATGATTTCTCCTTCACCAATCTCGACAAATACGACTTCCATTACATCGTCCGCCATCACGGCAAAGAGATTTACAAAGGCCGAATCAAAGACATCAAGGCCGAACCGGGACAGACCGTCACTAGTCCGTTCCTCAACGGCATTCCCGCCACCAACAGCTCGACCGGAGACGTACGCATAGAGTTCTATGCCGCTATCCGTACTCCCGAACCGTTCCTTCCGGCGGGTACGGTCATTGCCCGTGAACAGACCTATGTGCATACTTTCCATAAGGAAGATGCCCCGAAACAGGCATTCGCCGGTTCGGAAGAAGACGACCGGCAAGTCGTTTTCTCCGGTCCGCACTTCAAGGCAACCTTCGACAAGCAAAGCGGCCTGCTGGTATCTTACCGATACAAGAAGCAGGAATACATCCATAACGGGCAAGGTCCCCGCCCCTTCTTCTGGCGCGCCCCTACCGACAATGACTACGGAGCCAAACTTCCTGTACGTTTGAAAGCGTGGAAAGAGGCCAGCTATCAGGAGCCGGAAGCCGAAAGCTTCAATGTAGTGCGCGACAAAGATACTACGGCGGTAAAAGTGACCTACCGCTTCCCGCAGACCGATGCCCGCTGGGATATAACGTATAAGGTATACGGCAACGGCGTTATCAAGGTAGACAACCATTTCGTTGCAGAGAACGCCCAAACACCGATGATACCGCGTGTGGGACTGCGTATGCAGCTACCTGCCCGCATCACCTCGCTGACCTACTACGGCCGGGGTCCGGAAGAGAATTACCGCGACCGCCGCACCTCACAGTTCATCGGCGAATACACATCGGGTATCCAAGATATGTACGAGCCTTATGTCCGTCCGCAAGAAAACAACCACCGCACGGACATCTATTGGTGCACCCTCACCAGCAAAGCAAAAGAAGGTCTGCTGTTTGTTGCCGACCGCACTTTCGAAATGAACGTATCCAACTATCCGCTGGAAAGCCTGGATAGCGGTGACTCTATCGAGAACGGCTCTCCCCGTACCGAAAAGACCAATCACCGCCATCTCACCGACCCGCAACCGGAACCCTCCGTAGACCTCTTCATAGACTACCGCATGATGGGCGTAGGCGGTGACGACAGTTGGGGAGCTTTGGCGCACGAACCTTATCTGATACGCCCCGGCAGGCAGAATGCCGTCAGCTACGGTTTCGCGATTGTACCGTTCGACAAGGGAACGGATTTCAAGAGTTTGATATATAGATATTAAAGCTGTCCAGCTATGAAAACGTTATCCGGCATATCCCAGATTTTATTTAACAGGTTCTACTGTATATTCCGTACCTTGCCTTGCGTTTTCTGTACTTTGGCAATAGCATCGTCCGTTTCCGCACAGGAAACGGACAATGCCATGCTGAAATACGGTTTGAATTTCCTCAAGACTCCCTACGTGGCACATACGCTGGAAGTAAATGAAGAAGAGAAACTCGTAGTCAACTTCGACGAAGTGGATTGCACCACTTTTGTGGAGTATGTGCTTGCCCTGGCACTTTCTCCCGTCAAGAATGGCACGATAGACAATGCCGACTACGCACGCACCCTGCAAAGCATCCGCTATCGCGACGGCAAAATCAACGGTTACACTTCCCGCCTGCACTACATTGCCGATTGGGTGAACAACGGTGTCAGACATGGTTTCATGGAAGACATAACCGCTGCCAACAGCCCCAATACGGTAAGGCTGTCCCTCAACTTCATGTCTACGCACCCCAAAGCATACAAACACCTGGAGTCTTCTCCCGAAAACATCAGCAAGATTGAAGAAATAGAAAAGTCACTCTCCGGACAACTGTTCCATTATATCCCCAAAAACAAACTGCCCGATGAAGGATTCGGGTGGATAAAGGATAGCGATATCATAGCCATTACCACCAACATTCCCGGGCTGGATGTTGTCCACCTGGGACTTGCCTGCTATGAAAAGGGAGTATTGAAACTGCTCCATGCCTCCTCTACACAGAAAATGGTAGTCGTCTCCCAAGAGCCATTGGCACAGATGCTGAAAAGGAATAAGAAGTTTACAGGAATCAGAGTGTTAAGAATAAAATAATACTCTCCCAATAACTGTTATCCTATCATTAAAAACTATATCTTTGCATAGTAAGGACTTTCCGTCCGACATCTGTCTTTCTTTCGTCCGACAGATGTCGGACGAAAATTACACACCTGTCGGACGAAAGAGAAACTGCTATCGGACGATTACTTCTTAGTAAGAAAAAAAACAACTCATTGCAGGGATGGAAATTATTCATTGCAGTGGCAAAAACAATTTATTCATGAGTGCATACTATGACCTTTACGAAACTCCCTCTCCTAACGGAAGCGAGGAAAAAAAATCTCTCCATGCCCGTATATGTCCTAAAGAAACTTATACCCAAAAAGAGTTTGTAGAACACGTTGCTATGTTTCAGCATCTGCCCAAGAACATTATAGGGGCGGCACTGGACGCTTGCATCGACGAACTGTGCGACCTGCTTGCCAACGGCAACATTGTAGAACTCGGAGAGTTGGGATTTTTCAGCACTTCATTGAAATGCACTCAGGATACCGATGATGAGAAAAAGAAAATCAGGTCCGAATCTGTCCGTTTTCAAAACGTGCATTTGCGTATCAGCAACACATTCCGCAAGAAAATCAGACAGAAAATGAAACTGGAAAGGACACATTCTCCGACTAAGAAATCGAAGAAAACGGAAACGACAGAAGAAACAAGGAAAGAAAGGCTGATGCTGTTCCTGCAGGAGAATGTTTGCATCACCAAAAACGAATATATTCACCTGACCGGGCTGACAAGGCATGCAGCCATCGATGAACTGAACAAATTCATCCGGCAAGGTATCCTGCGGCGCCGGGGCATAAGCCGCTCCACAGTTTATATAAATAATATTCAGCATTAACAGAAGAATGGAAACTACGGAAATGGAACAATCCATGCAGTGGTTCGTCTTTTTCAAAGACCAACTGCTGCTGAAGAAAGAGTACACAACAAACGGAGAGAACAAATACGGTATACCTTATGGAGTAACCCCTCCTGTAACACCCGCAGCGGGATGCAAAATACACGAGGTAACTCTGACCGGCGGAAAGAAAGTAAAGGCTTGCGCACTTGGACAGCCTGTACCCGAAACCGAAGAATGGGTAATGACAGGCTTGCGCGCTTCTTACGACTACCTGCCATTGGCAGATTATCAGGCAGCGGGAAAAGCATTCCAAATACTCTATTGGGACAGCCACAGCCGTTTCTGTCCCGTATGCGGCACTCCTATGGAACAGCAGACTCCTATCATGAAGAAATGCCCGGAGTGCGGCAATGAGATGTATCCTCCCGTTTCTACGGCTATCATCGTGCTGATACGGAAAGGCAAAGAAATATTGCTGGTACATGCGCGCAACTTCCGCGGCACGTTCCACGGGCTGGTAGCCGGCTTCCTCGAAACGGGCGAAACATTGGAACAATGCGTAGAGCGGGAAGTTATGGAAGAAACGGGGCTAAGGGTGAAAAACATCACTTATTTCGGCAGCCAGCCCTGGCCTTATCCCAGCGGATTAATGGTAGGATTCATAGCCGACTATGAAAGCGGGGAAATCAAACTGCAAGCCGATGAACTCAGCTCCGGCGCATTCTATTCCAAAGACAACCTGCCGGAAATACCCCGGAAACTAAGCATTGCAAGAAAACTGATTGACTGGTGGCTGGAGAATAATTGAAAGGACGGATTAATAATTAAAGGAAAAGACAAAAAAACAGATTGCGGAAAACACGCACTCGCAAACGAACAACTACGAATGAAACGACTCTCATTCACATCAACCAATCGGCGTGCAACCGCAATCTGTAGTACTATCTGTTAACTGTAGGCTACTGTTGCATATAAGAACAGCATTTAACGGGAATTGATTTGCCAACCGGTATAAAGAATATAAAAGAAACTTAATACATTCCGGCTTATCACCTACTTACTGCTACAAAAATAAAAGGTGCAAGCAGCATCCTGCCACCCGCACCTTTCCATATATGAAAATCAAACAGTCTTAGATACCGAGTGATTTGCGCACTGCCTCCACTTTCTTTTCAGCCTCGGCATTTGCGCTGGCATAGCACTTAGGACATCCCATTTCGCCTTTCACCTCGATATAGAACTTAATCTTAGGTTCCGTGCCCGAGGGACGAACGGAAATCTTCGTACCGTCTTCCGTAAAGTACTGAAGCACGTTGGATGTTTCGGGCATATCCAAAGCGGTTACATTGCCTTTGGCATCGGTAGCCTTCAGCGTTTTGTAGTCCTTAGTCAAAGAAACGGCAGAGCCACCGATTTCTTTCGGCGGGTTGGCGCGGAAATTATCCATCATAGCCTTGATTTCATCGGCGCCGCTCTTACCCGGCTTCACTACGTTGACGGTAGTTTCTTTGGAGAAACCGTACTCTACGTAGATGTCCATCAGGATGTCATACAGCGTCTTGCCCTGGTCTTTGGCCCATGCACAGATTTCCGCCAACAATGAACAAGCGGAAACGGCATCTTTATCGCGAACGAAGTCTTCGGCAAGGAAGCCGTAGCTTTCTTCACCGCCGCCGATGTATTGTTGCTTGCCTTCGCGCAGACGGATTTCACGTGCAATCCACTTGAAACCGGTATAGCAGTCGAGCATCTCAATCTTGTTCTTATCGGCAACGGCCTTGATAAGTTCGGTAGTCACAATGGTCTTTACGATAAAGTCCGTAGGCTGCATCTTGCCGGTTGCGATACGGTTCTTGATAATATAGTACAGGAAGAGCAGGCAGGTCTGGTTACCGTTAATCAGCACCCATTCGCCCTTGTCGTCCTTGCAAGCCATACCTACGCGGTCGGCATCCGGGTCGCTTGCCATCACGATGTCGGCGTCTATCTTCTTGGCAAGTTCGATTGCCATGGAAAGCGCTTCCGCGTTTTCGGGATTCGGAGAAACCACTGTCGGGAAGTCACCGCTCTTCACCATCTGTTCGGGCACGCAGTGTATATTCTCAAAGCCCCATTCTTTCAGAGAAGCGGGGATGAGCGTTCTGCCCGCGCCGTGAAGCGGAGTGTAAACGATGCTGAGGTCTTTCTGACGCTTGATTACTTCCGGGTCGATAGAAAGGGTATGAACCTTATCCAGATATACCTTGTCTACATCTTCACCGATAATCTGAATCAAATCTTTGTTGCCCTTGAACTTGATGTCCTCAACGGTAACCTTGTTTACTTCATCAATAATGGCTGTGTCGTGCGGAGCAAGTACCTGTGCACCATCATCCCAATAAGCCTTGTAGCCGTTGTATTCTTTCGGGTTGTGGCTTGCAGTCAGGTTGATACCGCTTTGGCAACCGAAGTGGCGGATAGCGAAGGAAACTTCCGGAGTAGGACGCAAATCGTCGAAGAGATAAACCTTGATACCGTTTGCCGAGAAAATATCGGCAGAGATTTCGGCGAACTTGCGGCTGTTGTTACGGCAGTCGTGACCCACCACAACGGAGATTTGCCCTTTGTCCTTGAAGCATTTGTTCAGATAGTTTGCCAATCCCTGGGTAGCCGCACCTACCGTATAGATATTCATGCGGTTGCTGCCTGCGCCCATGATACCGCGCAGACCACCCGTTCCGAATTCCAGGTCTTTATAAAAGCACTCTATCAGTTCGGTTTTATCTGGATTTTCCAACATTCGTTTCACTTCAGCCTGAGTTTCGGCATCGTATGCCGGGGTAAGCCATTTTTCGGCTTTCTCAGTCACCTGTTTAATCAGCTCTTGATTTTCCATAAGACTTTTTTTATATATTAAAGGTTAATACTTCATTTTCTGTTCTGTCACAAATGTAAAAGAATAAGTTTGAATATCCTAATCAATCGGGCATTTTATAGCGGTCGCCCGTTTGTTTTACATATTCTTCCAGAAATTCCTTCGGATAACCCGGACGTTCCACGCCGGCAGGCTGGCCTATGGCATTGCGCTCAAACTTTCCGTCTTTCATCTTGCGGACAACCCCGTCGTTGTATTTCACGATGATGAACTCGCCCAAACGTTTCCAGGTGTCGAAAGTACTCTGCGCCGTCATATTGGTATAGTTTGTCAGGAATGCTTTCGCTTTGGCAGGGTCTTTCTCCAAAAGTTTGGCGGCGGCAGACTCGATACCTTCCTGCGCATCGTTGAAAGTGTTTTCGAGTTCGGCCTGCGTGGCACGCACATCGCCGATCATAAGGTCGTAACGGGGATATACCATGTTGGCAACCCAGTTGAAAATCCAGAAAGAAGAGTTCCAGGAGAATGTGATGTAGTCCGCACCGTCTGCACGCGAATAGCATACGGGAACCTTATCCGTACAGCAGTATACGGGAGTGAACACGGTCATGTTGGCATCGTCCGTACCGAACCACAGTACGCCGCCTATGGCATCGGGCAAGGTGGAGCGCATCTGCGCCACGAACACGAAACCGCTCTGCTGGGTGGAAATGGGGCGTTCGTTGAAATATTCCTTGTCGCCTACCTTGAAGGAAAGGGGCGAAAGGCGGTAAGGGGTGTGATACGGTCCGGCGCCGAAATCTTTGCTGATGTCGAGAGGAGTACCTTCGTAATGGTCGCGCATGGCATTCTTTACATCCTGTACGGAGATTTTACGGTCGGGCTTCACGAAAAGCGGCATCGGTGTATCGGTATCGCCTAATATATAAGGTAAGAACTCGTTGCCTCGGGCGGTAAACATATTGAAATAGCTCCATACGCGGGCTTCGCAATAACGGCGAGCGCCAAAATCAAGCGGCGCATAGGCCTTAGCAAAGCTGAAGTCCTTGTTTACTCCGTCGAAATAACCTTTCTCGCGGGCAAAGGAAATGACATCGGGAGAGTACATGCAGTTGTTCTTGTCGCTCATATCGAACTGGTGGATACGGCTTTGGTTGGCATGTGCGGAGATGCAATCATCGGGCACGCGGACAGCCACCCACACAGCGCCACGCACACCGGGACCCTTGCCTATCATCTCCATAATCCAGATTTCGTTGGGATCGGCAATCGTGAAAGACTCGCCGCTGCTGTAATAACCGTATTCCTGTACGAGTTCCGTCATTATCTTGATGGCTTCGCGGGCGGTACGGGAACGTTGCAGACCGAGATAAATAAGACTTCCGTAATCGATGATGCCGGTAGTATCCACCAGTTCGGGACGGCCGCCGAAGGTTGTCTCGCCGATAGTAAGCTGGAATTCATTCATATTACCGATGACGTTGTAGGTCTGGCGCGCCTGTTCTATCCGGCCGAGGTACTTGCCGGTGTCCCACTCGTGCACATCAATCCATGTACCCTTCTTGTGCATGCCTGCGGGATAATGGTATAACTCGCCGAACAATCCATAGGAGTCGGCAGAATAGGAAACAATTGTAGAACCGTCTGCAGAGGCGTTCTTACCCACAATGAGGTTGGTACAGGCAAATGCGTTTACCACAGTTGCCACCGCTAATGCGACGGAGAGAGTTAATTTTTTCATACTTCTGTTATTATATGGTTTGTTTGATAATGCAATGTCACAGGTGAAAAGTTACCATACAAAATGAAACTCTTCGGTAGTCCGGTTGCCACGACCGTCGGTTACGGTCATTTCCACAGTGTGCCTGCCACCTTTCTTTACATGCTTCGGGTCGAGTTCGCAGACCAGATTGCCGCTGATGGAATTGGGCTTGCCGAACAGAGCGTATTTCCCGTCTATCGTTCCGCGGTAACTGTTTATTCCGGTTTCTTTATCCTTGGCCTTGAGGGTGATGCGCCCCGTACGCCCCCACTGTCCGGGGTTGAGCGGAATTATCTCCGGCGGCACGGTATCTACCGCTACCGTATAAGTGCCCAGGTCGCGGATACGGACTTTCATGAAACCGTCCTCGTAAGTGCCGCCTATACTGTATTTTCCGCCCCGCGCCGTAACACCGGCTACGTAATACTTCGATTTATCTTCCAGACGGTCGCGCCGCAAGCCGATGCGCATCTCGCACGCTCCGTGCAGAGGGACACGCTTATTGTGCAACTGATAAGTAAAAGCCACATCCCCGCTATCGGCACGTACGGAATAGTCCAGCCAAACGTCATCGTACAACATTCCACGCGGTACAACCAATTCCAGGCCGGGTTCCTGCAGATAGTTGGTCCTGTCCCACTTGAAAGCATACTTCTCGCGATGTTCCACAGGGTGAATTTCGGTGTTCTTTCCTTGTACGGTGAAACGGACTTTCGAGGTGTTGCCTAACGCATCGCTTAGCGTATATACAAATCGGTAAGGACGCTCTTCGTTGATTTCCACCAGTCCCCGATTGCCGTTGGAAGCATGCAGCATGCGCAGACGGTTGCCGGGTTCGATGAACGACTTCATGTACTGTCCGTGCGTCCATGAATTGATATAGCGGTTTTCTTCGTAAGCAAAGCGGTCTACCACACTGCGGAACACCTCTTCACCGTCCACTTCGAGAATAACGGTATGCACGCCGTAGCGGTTGCCCACTCCGTCCATATGGTCATAGGCACGGATTCCTGCACCTATCAGTCCCCAGGCAGTAATAGGCTGGGTAGGATTTACAGGGAAAGTCCGGTGTATCTGCTTTCCGTTCACCACGCCTTTGCCCGGTTGGGGAAACAAAATGATGCCTTCGGCACGGGGAGCGATATTGTCCTTCACCTTCTCCATAAAAAAAGGCAGCGGGTCGACATAATCTCCTGTTGCCGACTCAATCATATCCAGATGCAGGTGAGGACCGAAAGAGTAACCCGTGTTGCCGCTAAGGGCTATCACCTGCCCCGCCTTTACCGGATATTCCCCCGGTTCGGGGGTAATCTCCACTTCCCAGCTTTCCTGTTCATACTGCAAGTCTTTCACCCTTCGGGCTATATCGCCCACAAATGCGCTGAGGTGTCGGTTGATAGTGGAATAACCGTTATCGTAGTCCACATCGAGCACATATCCCGAACCGTGCGTCACACGGATGCGCGAGATATGCCCGTCTGCCAAAGCATGTACAGGCTTGCCTATGGCTCCGCCGGTCTTGAAGTCCAACCCACCGTGAAAGTGATTGGAGCGTATCTCGCCGAAGTTACCGGAAAAGACAATCGGAAAATCGAAAGGGGGCGTGAAAGATGCCTGCTGTATGCCCGGTCCGGTTTCCACCTCGGACGCTTCTTGCGCATATCCACCTTGTATGCTGCCTGCAAAAAACAAAAAAGAGAAAAGTATCGGGTATTTTATATTCTTACAGTTCATATTCTATTTTTTAATGCATGCAAATATAAAAAGAATAGTTCTCTCCGCCTAACCAAAAAAGAATAATCCTGCCGTCACACACGAGAAAAAAGCAGGCGTTTTCTGTTGTAAAACACGCTGTGCAAAATGACAATGAGAAAGATAAATCACTATCTTGCAACATGTTTAACCATTAACAGATGACATTATGATTATCGGAGTACCCAAAGAAATCAAAAACAACGAGAACCGTGTAGGAATGACCCCTGCCGGAGTAGCCGAGTTGGTGAAGAAAGGTCATACGGTGTATGTGCAGGCAACGGCCGGCGCAAACAGCGGGTTCTCTGACGATGATTACATCGCCGTAGGTGCGCAAATCCTACCTGCCATTGAAGACGTTTATGCCATAGCCGACATGATTGTCAAAGTGAAGGAGCCTATTGCACCTGAGTACAAACTGATTAAAAAGGGACAAGTGGTATTTACCTATTTCCACTTTGCAGCCGATAAATTACTGACCGAAGCCATGATTGAGAGCGGTGCCGTATGTATCGCCTATGAAACCGTAGAGAAGGATGACCATTCCTTGCCACTGCTTACTCCCATGAGTGAAGTGGCAGGACGTATGGCTACCCAGGTGGGAGCCCGCTTTTTAGAAAAGCCGCAAGGCGGAAAGGGCAAGCTAATGGGTGGCGTACCGGGTGTCCGCCCTGCGCGTGTGCTTATTTTAGGTGGTGGCGTAGTCGGTACCAATGCCGCACAAATGGCTGCGGGAATGGGTGCGGAAGTGATGATTACGGATATCAACCTGACGCGTCTGCGTTATCTCAGCGAGGTATTGCCCAAGAATGTAAAAACACTCTATTCCTCGCTTCACAATATTAAAATGGAACTGCCTACCATGGATTTGGTGATAGGTTCGGTACTTATCCCCGGCGATAAAGCGCCGCATCTGATTACGAGGGAGATGCTGAAAATGATGAAGCCCGGAACCGTACTTGTGGATGTCGCCATCGACCAGGGCGGTTGTTTTGAAACGTCCCATCCCACTACCCACAGCGAACCAACGTATGTCGTGGATGGCATTGTGCACTATGCGGTGGCCAATATTCCCGGTGCCGTACCGTTTACTTCCACTATGGCATTGACAAATGCAACGCTGCCTTATACCGTGGCATTAGCTTGCAAAGGTTGGAAACAGGCTTGTAAAGATGATCCGGCATTGGCATTGGGACTGAATGTGGTAGAAGGGAAAGTGACGTATAAGGCAGTTGCAGATGTCTTCGGAATGAGGTATGAGGAGATAGAACTATAAGTGGTTAGGAGTTAGGGGTTAGTGATAAGCGATTAGTGATTAGGGGTAATGATGAATTACGATTCAGCATAACTTATAGCTCATCGCTAATCACTTATCACTAATCGCTAATCGCTAATCACTAAACAGGAATTCTTCTTTTTTTGCATACGCCCAATACATAATCAATATTGTTATGCACAGATTGAAGATAAACGGAAATTCTTGCGAACCGGTATGGAATATCCATTGGAAAAAGTCTGTGATGAAGGGAGAAAGCAGTATGGCAAGATAATTCATCACCATTACAAAGGCAAGGGCAAGCGTTGTCTTCTGAGGAATAGCAGTATCAACTGTCTTATCGTAAATCAGAGGCTGGATGATGCCATAGCCCAAACCTACTAAAATACATCCCGGCACGATGAGCCATTCCGTAGGCGAAATCCATATCAACAGTAATCCGATGGCAATAGCCAAAAGGCTGTAAAGTTTTGTTTTATTCCCCAAAAGCTTCACCAAACTATCCAACATAAATCCGGGAGCCATAATGGCAAGGAAAAACAGAGAAATCATCAACCCGGAATTACCGCTTGAAAAGTGATGCGCTTCCATCAAGAAAGGCAAGTTAAAAGTAACCGCAAGAACTACGTAAGTAACCAACCCGTAGAATAACATTAACTGAACAAGATGGCGTATGTGTATGCCATATTTACCGGAGATTACAGGCGTAGATTGAATGGGAGGAATGATAGCCGCCTGCTTGATTGTTACCGAAGCCGCATCCTTCTTTAAATAAGCCGAAAGAACTAAAGAAATCAACGGCAACAGATAAACGGCAAAAGGCAAACGCCAGTGCACCTCTGCCAGATAACCCGTTACAGCCGTAGCCACCACCAGCGTCATATTGGTTATGGCAGAGCTATAGCCAAACTGCCTGACGCGATACTCTCCCGTAAAATACCGTGAAATCAATCCCGTAGAAAGCGGAATAATCAATCCTGCCCCGATACCGAGCAAAGCGCTGACAGCCATTAGCTGCCACATCCTGGAAGAAAACAAATAAAGTACCCCGCTCGCTGCAAACAGCCAAAGCCCCACCCGCAGCAAACGGATAAAATCGCGTTTCTCCGCCAGTTTACCTGCCAATAGTACAAAAGGGATAATCAGCAAGGAAGGCAAAGAAGTCAACATCTGTATATCCAACTCCGTGGCATGGGGAAAAATCGTAGAAAGTTCTCCCAAAATAGGCGAAACAGCCAAGCCCGGCAATGAGGTCAGTGCAGAAACAGACCAGATACCTATAAGCGTAATAAGAGGAATGGTTCCTTGTCCGGTATTAATTTTCATAATTCAAAAGCGGATTAGTTAGTGGAAGGACAACAAGCGATGCAACAGAATGTTCGGATAGGATAAGCGATAATTAAAAAGCAACAGCCGGTAGAGTGCCAGGATTTCCGCCCCGCCCTTTTAATAAACGCCAAATAATGTAAAACGGCGGAACTTTCTTTCGCGGGGGTCGTTGTTGTGGAAAATTCGACGGGGAAAGTCCCCGCCGCCTAAACCTTTAAAAACTTACAGTTATATGGAAGATTTGAATTTCAGAAAAGGAGATGCCAAGACAGATGTATTCGGCTCAAACCGTATGTTGCAACCCTCGCCGGTAGAAAAAATACCAGACGGACCTACTACTCCCGAAATCGCTTACCAGATGGTGAAGGATGAGACCTTCGCCCAAACACAGCCCCGTCTGAACCTGGCTACATTCGTCACCACCTATATGGACGAATACGCAACCAAGCTGATGAACGAAGCCATCAACATCAACTACATCGACGAAACCGAGTATCCCCGCATCGCCGTAATGAACGGTAAATGTATCAACATCGTCGCCAACTTGTGGAACTCTCCGGAAAAAGATACCTGGAAAACAGGCGCGCTCGCCATCGGTTCTTCCGAAGCGTGCATGCTGGGCGGTGTAGCTGCATGGCTGCGCTGGCGCAAGAAACGTCAGGCGCAAGGCAAACCGTTCGATAAGCCGAACTTCGTTATCTCCACCGGTTTCCAGGTGGTATGGGAAAAGTTTGCCCAACTGTGGCAGATTGAAATGCGCGAAGTGCCCCTGACTCTTGACAAAACCACACTCGACCCTGAAGAAGCCCTGAAAATGTGTGACGAGAACACCATCTGTATCGTACCTATCCAGGGAGTTACATGGACAGGACTGAATGACGATGTTGAAGCGCTCGACAAAGCGCTCGACGCATACAATGCCAAGACCGGCTACGACATTCCCATCCACGTAGACGCTGCCAGCGGCGGTTTCATCCTCCCGTTCCTGTATCCGGAGAAAAAGTGGGACTTCCGTTTGAAATGGGTGCTTTCCATCAGTGTCAGCGGTCACAAGTTCGGCTTGGTCTATCCGGGTCTGGGCTGGGTTTGCTGGAAAGGCAAAGAGTATCTGCCCGAAGAGATGTCATTCAGCGTAAATTATCTCGGCGCCAATATCACGCAAGTCGGTTTGAACTTCTCCCGTCCTGCCGCACAGATTTTAGGACAGTATTACCAGTTTATCCGCTTAGGATTCCAGGGTTACAAAGAAGTACAGTACAATTCGCTCACAATCGCCAAGTATATCCACGACGAAATCGGAAAAATGGCTCCGTTCGTGAATTATTCCGATGAAGTAGTGAACCCGTTGTTCATCTGGTACTTGAAACCGGAGTATGCAAAGACCGCCAAATGGACACTGTATGACTTGCAGGATAAACTCTCGCAACAAGGCTGGATGGTTCCCGCCTATACACTGCCTTCCAAACTGGAAGATTACGTAGTAATGCGTGTCGTTGTCCGCCAGGGATTCAGCCGCGACATGGCAGATATGCTGCTGGGCGACATCAAAAACGCCATTGTCGAACTGGAGAAACTGGATTACCCCACTCCCACCCGCATGGCACAGGATAAGAATCTGCCGGTAGAAAGCAAAATCTTCAATCACGGCGGAAGACACCACAAAAAATAATAAAGCAAGAATCAGCTTACCGCTTTATTGCTTTCATACATTAAACCATGTATCGGATAAGGCTTTAGGAGATTGAAACTCCAGTCTCCTATTCCTTATTCCATATAAACTCTCTCTATATATAGATTATGGAAAAGAAAATATCAATCTCTCAAATCAAGGAAGTTGCCCTGGAAGCCTACAATGAGGTGAAAGAACAAACCGGCGGCAAGAATGCGGATTATATTCCGTACCTTGCCAACATAGACTCCAAGCTGTTCGGCCTCAGCATCTGCCTGATGAACGGACAGACCATCAATATCGGAGATACGGACTACCGCTTCGGCATAGAATCCGTTTCAAAAGTGCATACCGCCATACTTATCCTGCGCCAATACGGTGCACAGAAAGTGCTGGATATGATTGGCGCCGATGCAACAGGACTGCCGTTCAACTCTATCATTGCCATTTTGCTAGAGAACGACCATCCCTCTACACCGTTGGTAAATGCAGGCGCTATCTCCGCTTGCTCCATGGTACAGCCGGTGGGCAATCCGGACAAGAAGTGGGATGCCATTGTACAGAATATCACAGAACTGTGTGGCTCCGCTCCGCAACTCATCGACGAACTGTACAAATCGGAAACGGCTACGAACTTCAACAACCGCTCCATTGCCTGGTTATTGAAGAATTACAACCGTATCTACGACGATCCGGATGTGGCGCTCGACCTTTATACCCGCCAATGCTCGCTGGGCATCACAGCCGAACAATTGGGTATTGCAGCCGGAACGATTGCCAACAACGGCGTCAATCCCGTTACCAGACAAAGCGTATTCGATGCGGGGCTCGCACCGAAAATCACTTCAATGATTTCTACTGTGGGCTTCTACGAGCATTCGGGCGACTGGATGTACACTGCCGGCATACCTGCCAAGAGCGGCGTAGGCGGTGGCGTAATGGCCGTATTGCCCGGTGTGATGGGCGTTTCCGCTTTCGCTCCACCGTTGGACGAAGCTGGTAACTCCGTCAAGGCGCAACTGGCCGTCAAGTTCATCATGAACAAGCTCGGCCTGGGCGTATTCAACGGCGACAATGTGACAATTACAGAATAATCTCTCGTACTCTTTTTTCCAAGGTTGCTCCGAAAGCGTTACGGACGCTGAGGGGCAACCTCTTTAATGATGAATTACGGGTTGCCGACGGCAATTCCGTAACCAAACAGACCTTCATTATGAAAATGGCTCTATCGGAATTCGTTTTACGAAAGAAAGGGATATACGGCATATTGCATGTCATCATCCTGCTGCTTTCGCTGTTCCTGGTTATCAGCATCTCCATTGATACGTTCAAAGGCATCCCCTTCTACGAGCAATCGGTGTACATGGAAGTACAGCTATGGATTTGCGCATTGTTCCTGGCGGACTTTGTACTGGAATGGTTCCTGGCAACAGACAAGATGCGTTATGTAGCCACTCATTTCATCTTTCTGCTGGTGGCTATTCCTTATCAGAATATCATTGCCTATATGGGCTGGACTTTCTCACCCGAAGTCACCTATATGCTGCGTTTCATCCCATTGGTACGGGGCGGCTATGCCATGGCCATCGTGGTGGGATGGCTGACGTACAACCGCGCATCGGGCTTGTTCGTATCTTACCTGACAATGCTGCTGGCTACCGTCTATTTCTCAAGCCTTGCATTCTACGTCATGGAGCATGGGAGCAACCCTCTGGTAAAGGGGTATGGCGACGCCTTGTGGTGGGCGTTCATGGATGTGACTACGGTAGGCTCCAATATAATAGCGGTCACTGTCACAGGGCGGGTACTGTCCGTGCTGCTGGCAGCGCTGGGCATGATGATGTTCCCCATTTTCACAGTATACGTAACGAGCCTGGTAGAGCGGCGCAACAAGGAAAAGCAAGACTATTACAAAAAGATAGAACAGGAACCGGCAAAGAGCGCTCCTTAATTGTTAAAGCCGGGATTTTCCTCTACCCGCCGGGAACAACTGTTCCCAAGGGTTGTTATAAACGCTGATTTCGAATATATTTTTCACCAAAAACCTTAACTTATGGCAAATATTAAACAAACAGTGAAGCTGGGAGTGTTTACCCTGGCAATCATGAATGTGACGGCTGTAGTATCCCTGCGTGGACTGCCCGCCGAGGCCGTGTACGGAATGAGTTCGGCCTTCTATTATTTATTTGCAGCCATTGTCTTTCTTATCCCTACGTCACTCGTGGCTGCGGAACTGGCTGCAATGTTTCAAGACAAACAAGGCGGTGTGTTCCGCTGGGTGGGTGAAGCCTACGGAAAGAAACTCGGCTTCCTCGCTATCTGGGTGCAGTGGATTGAAAGTACAATCTGGTATCCTACGGTACTGACGTTCGGTGCTGTGTCCATCGCTTTCATCGGCATGAACGACGTACACGACATGTCGCTGGCAAACAACAAGTACTACACGCTGGCCGTGGTGCTCGTTATCTACTGGCTGGCAACTTTCATCTCCCTGAAAGGTATGAGCTGGGTAGGAAAGGTAGCCAAAGTCGGCGGTCTGGTAGGTACAATCATCCCTGCCGGATTACTGATTGTCCTCGGCATTATCTACCTTGCCACAGGCGGACATTCCAATATGGACTTCCACAGCAGCTTTTTCCCCGACCTGACGAACTTTGACAATGTGGTGCTTGCCGCAAGTATCTTCCTCTTTTATGCAGGTATGGAGATGGGCGGTATCCACGTGAAGGATGTAAACAATCCGTCCAAGAACTATCCGAAGGCTGTGTTTATCGGTGCACTGATTACGGTGCTTATCTTCGTGTTGGGCACATTCGCTCTAGGTGTCATTATTCCGGCCAAGGACATCAGCCTTACACAAAGCCTGCTGGTAGGTTTCGACAATTACTTCCGTTACATCCATGTTTCCTGGCTGTCGCCGGTTATAGCCGTTGCACTGGCGTTCGGCGTGCTGGCAGGTGTGCTGACATGGGTTGCCGGTCCGTCCAAAGGTATCTTTGCCGTGGGCAAGGCAGGTTATATGCCTCCGTTCTTCCAGAAAACAAACAAGCTGGGTGTACAAAAGAACATTCTGTTCGTACAGGGTGGCGCTGTAACCGTATTAAGCCTTCTGTTCGTGGTGATGCCTTCGGTACAGAGTTTCTACCAGATTCTTTCACAACTGACAGTGGTGCTTTATCTCATCATGTATATGCTGATGTTCTCCGGAGCCATCGTATTGCGTTATAAGATGAAGAAACTGAACCGTCCGTTCCGTATCGGTAAAGGCGGTAACGGTCTGATGTGGCTTGTAGGCGGTCTCGGCTTCTGCGGCTCACTGCTTGCATTCGTACTGAGTTTCATCCCGCCCAGCCAGATTTCTACCGGCAGCAATACCGTATGGTTCTCCGTACTTATCATCGGCGCACTTGTCGTGGTGATTGCTCCGTTCATCATCTACGCTTCCAAGAAGCCGAGCTGGGTTGACCCGAACAGCACTTTCGAACCGTTCCATTGGGAAGAACAACCGACTGCACAAGTTGCAGGCAAAACCGCCACGGCTACGGCAACTGCCGGAACAATCGCTTCGGCCACTGCAAACGAAAGCGTTGCCTCTCCCACGGGCAATGCTCCGTCAGCAAACAACAGCAACAACAGCGGTAAAGCTCCGAACATTCCCCCTAAAGGATAAAGACAGGCTTGCTCTCATATAATTTTGCCTATAGTGGAAATCCGGTACAATGTACGTCAAAAGGATTTTCACTATAGGCAAAATCGTTTATATCAACTGTCAAACGTCCCAACGCTCGCAAACATTGGAGGCAAGCGTTTCGCATGCCCGCTGATAACCTGTTACCAGTTCGTCCATCACTTCTGCTACCGTCTGTATTTCTTTCTCATTGAGCAAGGCGGAAACCTGACCTATTTCAAGTTCGCCCTCTTCAAGGTCTCCTTCAAAAATGCCGCGTTTGGCACGTCCTCTCGACAAAAGGATACGTAAATCCTCCTCCGTAGCCCCGACAGCCTCAGCCGCCGCTACTGCCTGCTGAAAATTACCGCGGGCCAGACGTACCGGAGATAGTTTCTTCAATAATAAACGGGTATCCCCCTCTTTCAGATGCAGGCAATATTCTTTAAACACTTCGCTGGCTGAGCTTTCTTCGGTCAAAGCAAACCGCGTACCCACCTGAACACCCTCAGCCCCCAAAGCACGCATGGCAAGAATCGCCTCACCGGTAGCAATGCCGCCGGCAGCAATCAAAGGCAGTGAGGTAACTGCACGTACAGCAGGTATCAGGCAAAGCGTAGTTGTCTCTTCGCGCCCGTTATGCCCACCGGCTTCAAATCCTTCGGCCACAATGGCATCTACACCGGCAGCCTCGGCTTTCATGGCAAAACTCGATGACGAAACAACATGCACCACTGTAATGCCATGCTGCTTCAGCCAACCGGTCCATGTCTTGGGGTTTCCGGCAGAAGTAAACACGATACGCACCCCCTCATCTACCACTATCTGCATGATTTCCTCTATCTGGGGATACATTAAAGGAATGTTCACTCCAAACGAATGATGCGTAGCCGCACGGCACTTCCGTATATGCTCACGTAATGTTTCGGGGTGCATGGAACCTGCTCCCAACAAGCCTAAGCCACCGGCATTACTTACTGCCGACGCCAACCGCCAGCCACTGCACCACACCATACCACCTTGGATGACGGGATATTTTATTCCAAACAAAGAAGTTATTCTATTCATTAATTTATCCTTTAAAGGTTTATTTTTATGAAAACAAGAAGCGGAGAAATAAAGTTCAATACTCAAAGCGGAATATCCCTATTTGATAATCGTCTCTTTACGACGGGCAGTTATGGAATCGCCGTAGGTTCTTAATACTTCCAAAGTACGTGCACGGCGTCTGGCAGCTTTCCTGTTCCAGAAATCTTTTGTAAAAGGACGCATGAAATCACCTGCAATGCCACCGCCACCGCCACTTCGCCAACTCCCCACTGCCATATTGTTGGCACGTTCGGTCACCATATAGCGCAAACCGGTAGCTTCTATCTGTTCGATACTCTCACGCGGCCCGGCATCCAACGGACGCTTTGCCCAGTCTGTATAGATTTTGAGTCTGGTCAGTTCGTAGAACGGATTGCCCCGCCATGTATTCTTGTTCACCGTAATCTTCTTCTGATAGACGGGATCCCAGTTGTATTTGGTGTTTGCGGTATAAGGCCGTAAGGTAAGCACTACCTTTTTCTCCGGCATCCGAGGCATTGCGGGTAAGGAAGCATCAAAGTCCATCCACGTCTTACTTACATCAGCCTTTGGAGAGCCCAAAGGAGCATCAATGCCCATTTCCTTCAATACATCCGGATTCAGCTTCATCTCTCCCCCGTCATTCAGCAACCGGTGCAGGCGCAAAGAGTCTTGCGGCGTCCACTCTTGAGCGTAAAGAGGAAAGGCTACCGCACAAAGCAACCCAAAAAAGAGAATAGAATACTTCACCCGATTGTTTTTTTATACCTTACACTTTATACCTAATCTCACCACCACATATAGCTGCTTCCGCAAAGCGGCTCGTCGTAGCAAGGGTCTATAGTCCACATGGTACGCGGATATTTCCTGCCTTCCCACCAACGGCGGTAACGGGCGGCTGCATCGAGCACCTCCTCATCGGTCAGGAAGTAGATGCCTTCATAATTCTCGGCATCGGTATGCACCATCTTACACCCCATCGAAGCATTATGTCCCAAACGAATCGTTTCCACCGTCCACAGGATACATTCGCCTAACCGCAGTTTTCCGCCTGCCGAATAGGATACGGGAGCCAACGGAAAAGAAGGTATTACCGTCAAATCCTCGGCATACTTCAGGAGTTCTTCAATATCTTCTTTGGCAAATTTGGGAACATTACTCAGTCCTTCAGGACTTTGAGTAGAGTATTTGCCGGTTTTCAGTTGTTTTACAAACAAATCTACATCCGGATGATTGTAATCCAGCGATTCTTTACCGCAGGATGCAAGCATAAGGCAAGCTGCCATTGCAAGTATCAGATATCCGTATTTATATAGTTTACAGAGAGCATTCATTTCGTTGTTGTATTTAAGGTTAATAAGTCATACGCACTCCACACAAAAGATTCAGGTTCGTAGGGCGTTCCGTCCGCAAGGTTCCGGTTTCGGAGTCCGTACCGAAATGGTGGGAAACCGAAGGCTCGGCAAACAAAGCAAACCGCTCATTCAATCTGTAACGCACCCCTACTCCTGCCGCTACTGACAGTTGAACGGGTTCCGCATTAAAGCCGTTATCCGCAGCGCCGGCAATGCACTTTTCGGCAGTTCCGCCTACAGTGGCATATAAATCGAGTTTGGGAGTACTTGCCAATGTCATATTCAATTTTACGGGAATCCCTAAAGTATGGAGCGTGCGGTCGGCATGCAAACGATTATACAGAATACCCGTTTCCAACGCGAACCGGCTGTTCAGACTGCGTTCCACTGTAACTGCCGCCGTCAGCGGCATATTGTAGTCCCCTTTAGGAAGAGAGGTTCCAAGAGCTGCTTTCAACGCCCACTTACGCGATTTCCGGTATTTTAAAGGAGTAGTTGCCTGCTCTTCTTCCGCAGGAACAGCGGAAAAGGTGTCCGAAGCAGAACTTATCCGGCCGGTGGTGTTCTGATAAGAACTGCCGGTTTGTGCAACGGCATTATTGTTGAAGTAACCGTCACCGGCCTGCTGCACCCGCTGCCTGATAGTGATGGAAAGCCGGACGGAAACGGACTCGCCCTCAGTTTCCGATTGGGCAGTCATGCCTGCGGGAATTCCATTGACAGGTTGTTTTGTACCGGAATTCCGTACCATCGGGGTTGCCTGATGGATAGATGGAAAAGATTCCTGCACCACATCTCCGTCCAGACTACCCTCTGGCGTCAAAGCAGCCACTTGCGTAAAGGCTTCCTTTATCTCCTCTTTCGGAGAGAAATACCAGAAAGCGGCCGAAGCGGCTCCCAGCACAAATATAACGGATGCGGCGGCTGCCACCCGATAATATTTAGGAGAAAGAACAGCCGCTCTCTTCCGGCCTGCAGCCGAAGATGCCGCGTCTTCCTGCAACTGCTCCCAAAAGCCTTCGCGTACCGTCATCTCTGTACCGGACAAACGGCTGCGGAACAATCCGGTTATTTCATCTTTTTCTCTCATATTCAGTATATTCTTTAATTCTTTTCGCTAACATACACTTAGCACGGTGCAACTGCGAGGTAGACGAATGCTCCTTGATATGAAGCAGTTCCGCAATCTCCTTGTGCGACTTCTCCTCGAACACGTACAAGTTGAACACGGTACGGCAGCCGTCGGGAAGTTCCGCCACGAACGACATCAACACTTCCTCTGAAAGCCGGCTTCCGCTTTCGGCAATACTCGCTTCGTCCTGCACATCGGGAAGTTGTTCTTCGTTTACCACCAGTTGGCTGAAACGGTGCTTCCGTCGCAGATAGTCGATAGCTTGTGTCACCATCACCCTCGTTACCCACGTGCCCAATGCACATTCACCGCGAAACGTGAAGCGGGTGAAGATTTTGATAAAGCCGTCGTGCAAAACATCGTGCGCCGCATCCATATCGCCCGTATAACGGTAGCATACCGCCAGCATCTGCTTGGAATAAAGAGTGTAAAGTTCCTTTCGGGCGGAATCCTTTCCTGCCCGGCAGCCCTCTATCAGTTCTATCTCATTTTCCAATGTCAGTGCTCGTTTTACGGACGCCTCTTCGCGTCGTTTGTTAGTTAGACGCAGCATCCGGCAGAATGCTGCAATAGAATCTCTAAAAAGAAGTTAAAGAATAAGGTTATCCATATCTTTCCATTTCATCATTTGCCCTTTGTAACATAAGAAAAAAGCCTCTCACAGACCTGCCCTGACGGGCAGCATTCCCTATGAGAGGCTTTCCCCTATATTATATCGCCTTTATCAGCAGGCTTTAAAGCTCATGTCCAATCCCTTTACGGAATGCGTCAAAGCACCTACCGAGATAAAGTCTACCCCGCATTCGGCATAATCGCGCAGAGTGTCGAAGGTGATGCCGCCGGAAGATTCCGTTTCATAACGGCCTGCTACCATTTCTACGGCTTTCTTCGTCATTTCGGGTGTAAAGTTATCGAACATGATACGGTCTACACCGCCCAAATCGAGTACCTGTTGCAGTTCGTCGAAGTTACGTACTTCAATTTCTATCTTGAGGTCCTTGCCCTTCTCCTTGCAATATTCCTTGGCACGGGTAATGGCCTTGTCGATACCGCCGGCGAAGTCAACATGATTGTCTTTCAGCAGAATCATGTCGAACAGACCGATTCGATGGTTCACGCCGCCACCTATCTTCACAGCCATCTTCTCCAGAATACGCATGCCCGGAGTCGTCTTACGGGTATCGAGCACACGGGTATTCGTACCTTTCAGCTTCTCGGCATACTTATGGGTCATGGTAGCGATGCCGCTCATACGCTGCATAATGTTCAGCATCAGGCGTTCGGTCTGCAACAAAGACTGCACCTTGCCTTCCACAACCATAGCCACGTCGCCCGGCTTCACTTCAGTGCCGTCATTGATGAATACTTCCACTTTCATGGTGGGGTCGAAACGACGGAACACTTCTTTGGCTACCTCAATGCCGGCAAGAATACCGGCCTCTTTAATCAAAAGTTTGGATTTGCCCATTGCCGTAGCAGGAATGCACGAAAGGGTGGTGTGGTCACCATCGCCTATATCTTCGGCAAAGGCCAGGTCAATCAGCCTGTCAATCAATTCTTCTTCCTTATTCATTTGTCTTATCTATTCTTATTTGGTGTATCACATATTTGCCTGCCACTTTTCTAAAGAAACAATTCACCCGGAAGTTTCCGTTCGCGGTTGTCAGCGTACCGACTATGAAACTCGACTCATTGCGCTTTCCCTGGTGATTCACCGTAAAACCGCTCACCCGATTGCCGGAAAAGAAAGATGCCATCTTTCTCTCTGCCGCTTGGCTGTCGACATTGATTGAACGACTTTCCAGAATCAGTTCCACTTTATCACTCAGATACCCGTTCAGTTCCTGAGAATTTCCTTTTTTAAAGGCGGCGACCACTCCTGCCGGCACGTCTTGCGCCATGAGCGAAACCGCCCAAATCAAGAGGCAGCCCCATAATATTACTACTCGTTTATTCATTTTCACAAGTATTAATGATAGGCAAAGGTAAGCAAATCTTATAAATAACAAGAAAAGAAAGGCGACATTCTCACAAGAAAGGATTATTTTTGCACGAAAATCAGTAACTCACATGAAAATGACTTTGCTCGTCGTAGGACGAACCGTAGAACAGCACTTTATTACAGCCATCAATGACTACATACAGCGCACGCGACGCTATCTCTCGTTCGATATGGAAGTTATCCCGGAACTGAAAAATACCAAAAGCCTCTCCGCAGACGTACAAAAAGAAAAAGAGGGCGAACTGATACTGAAAGCGCTCCAACCGGGCGATGTGGTGGTACTGCTGGATGAGGGCGGAAAGGAAATGCGCTCCATAGAGTTCGCAGACTATATGAAGCGCAAGATGAACACCGTAAACAAACGGCTGGTTTTTATTATTGGCGGCCCTTACGGCTTCTCACCCAAAGTCTATGAAGCGGCACACGAGAAACTGTCTCTTTCGCGCATGACCTTTTCGCATCAGATGATAAGACTCATCTTTGTGGAGCAGTTATACCGTGCCATGACCATACTGAACGGCGGGCCGTATCACCATGAATAAACCGGAAAGCCTCTCCCTAAACAATCTCCTGCAATAGGGCCGGAATTTCGGGAGTGCTGTTTTTAATGACCGTAATACGGCTCTTCCCTTCCGGCGTCAGCGCAAAGTGCATCTGACGCTTATCCGTTTTTCCCACCAGTCTGGTAATCAACTTCTTGTCCTCTACCGAGCGGATTACCTTGGAAGTATTGGAAGCTGACAGTCCGAGCGCTTCCGCTATCTCGCTGGAGGTGAGTTTGGGCGTATTGAGCAAGGTACACAACAGCATACCCTCATTCAACGACAAGTCAAACTCCTGCATGAATTTTACTTCAAACTCGGCTATCGCCCGGTAAATATCGCGGATTCTACATAAAGTTTCCATTATTCCGTTTATATAAATAGATTCACATTCGCCTTGTCCGCGCGCTCCATATAGGTCGCTACACCGCCTATGGTAACTTCGTCCAGCAATTCTTCGCGCCGGATGCCCATCATATCCATAGACATCTGACAAGCAATAAACTCAACTCCTTGCGCCAACGCCTGAGAACGCAACGATTCCAAAGAATCTATTCCTTTCCGCTTCATCAGGAAGCGCATCATCCGGCTGCCCAAGCCCATCATATTCATTTTGGACAGTTTCAGCCGCAATGAACTGGACGGAAGCATCATACCGAACATCTTTCCGAAAATATCTTTCTCTGTCCGGGGTTTCTGTATCTTCTTCAAGACATTCAATCCCCAGAAGGTGAAGAATATCGACACTTTCTGTCCGGTTGCCGCTGCGCCGTTAGCGAGTACAAAGGTAGCTAAAGCCTTGTCTAAATCATCGCTAAAAAGAATTAAAGTTTTTCCCCGTCCGCCTGCTGCCGGAAGAGACGACGGGCAGGCACAAGCCTCATCGCCTTTTTCAAGCAATACCGTGTAGCGTCCTTTTTCTTCCTTTTTCTCTATCAGCTTGTTGCCCGTAGTGGCACACCAGGCAGAAGCGTCACGTGCGAATCCCGCATCGGTCGCCACAATTTCCACCCGCTCGCCCGGAGCGATGCTGTCCATGGCTTTCTTTACCTGCATGATAGGGCCGGGACATTGCAGGCCGCAGGCATTAACCCTCAAAGGCTCTTTGCCAGAACCGCTCTGTACAGATTGAGACGGAGCAGACGCAGTGGTCGGTACTGCCGATGACGCCACAGGAGCAGGAATGGGCGCCACTGCTGCAGAATAGGTCTTATATCCGCCTATCAAGTTGGCCGTATTGCGATAACCGCGCCCTATCAGAATACGTTGTGCCAAATATCCGCGTAAACCTACGGCACAGAAAAGCACGACGGGCTTATCCGTCGGTATTTCCGACAAACGGTCGCGCATCTCATCCAGCGGGATATTGACAGCTCCCGGAATCGTTCCGAACGAGAACTCTTCGGGGGTACGGGTATCTATCAGCATTACTTCGTCTTTCTTCTCTGCCAGTTCGCGCCAGGAGATAACCGGCATGGCGCCGCTGATAATATTGGAAGCCACGTATCCGGCTATGGCAATAGGGTCTTTTGCCGATGAGAAAGGCGGTGCATAGGTGTGCTCCGTTTCCATCAAATCGTAAACGGTTCCGCCATGTTTGATAAGTCCCGCTATCTGGTCGATGCGCTTATCCACTCCCTCATAGCCTACGCATTGCGCTCCATAGAGTTTTCCGGTTTTCGGATGGAACGTCAGTTTCAAGGTCAGAGGCAACGCATCGGGATAATAACCTGCATGCGAAGCAGAATGGGTTACCGAGCTTTGATACTCCATGCCCCATTGTTTCAGACGCTTGGCGGCAAGTCCGGTAGAGGCTACCGTCATATCAAAGACTTTGGCGATGGATGTGCCGATGGCTCCTTCGTAGGATGTGGTATTGCCCAATGCCATATTATCGGCAACGATGCGTCCCTGACGGTTTGCCGGATTGGCCAGATAGTTGAGCCACGGTTTTCCGGTCAGCGGATGAGGATATTCAATGGCATCGCCCACGGCATAGATGTCTTTTGCGGAAGTTTCCAAATACTCGTCTACTCGGATACCGCCCGTTTCGCCCAACTCCAAACCTGCCTGTTGCGCCAATGCCGTTGCCGGACGCACACCGATAGAAAGCAATACCATATCGGCAGGAATCGTCTTGCCACTTTTCAGAAAAACGGTAATTCCCTCTTCAGTACGCCGGAAACGGGTAACGCCCTCTTCCAGATAAAGGGAAACGCCTTTTTCGATCAGATGCCGGTGGATAGGTGCAGCCATGGAGAAGTCGATAGGTGCCATAACCTGATTGCCCATCTCCACAACAGAAACCGCAACGCCCGCATGATGCAGGTTTTCCGCCATCTCAAGTCCGATGAAACCTGCGCCTACTACAACTGCGCGTTTTACTTGCTTGTCTGTGATATAAGCCTTAATACGGTCGGTATCTTCCACATTGCGAAGCGTAAAGATGCCTTCCGAATCGATGCCTTCCAAAGGCGGTTTCACCGGATTGGCTCCCGGAGAAAGCAGAAGTTTGTCATAGGTTTCTTCATATTCCTTTCCATCTGCTTTACGGATAGTCAATGTTTTCTTTTCCGGATCGATTGCGATTACTTCGTTCTCTACCCGCACATCAATACGGAAACGTTTACCGAATGATGCGGGAGTCTGAACCAATAGTTTTTCGCGCTCGGCAATAACTCCGCCTATATAATAAGGTAATCCGCAATTGGCATAGGAAATGTATTTGCCTTTCTCCAATAAAATAATTTCAGCTTGCTCATCTATTCTTCTTAACCGGGCAGCAGCCGTGGCTCCACCTGCAACGCCACCGATAATTGCATATTTCATATTTCTTTCTTTTTAGTTTGACACTGCAAAGAAAGCAATAATTTCCAATATAAAATAGTTTCCTTAGGAAAATAATGTTAATCGGTTATATTTTAGAGAGTAATATGGGCATAAAGATGATAATAAAAGAAAAGGTTTTAATCAAGAGATGAAGAAAAAACGTAGAAGCAGAGAAAAGACAGGTGATAATTCTTCTTCCGTAAAGGGCTACTTTAGCACACTAAAGTTTAACTTTGAAATACTAAAGTAGCCCTTTACGGAAGAAGAATTACCACCCTATTTTATTAAGACCGGCAGCCGTATACCAAGCTGTAGAACGATATGCGGCAGCAGCCTGAGAATCTAAGGAAAAAGGAATATAATGAGACACACCACAAGTCTGCCCCTGCGATATAGGGAACATTCCGATATAAGACGAATAATTCTTTGGAGTGGCTTTCCAATAAATAATTGCATTATTAGCTGCACTTGTCCAATTATCTATATCCGAAGACAAGTATTGCATTAACTGTCTCATATCATAATAGCCAATATACGAACTACTCGACTTAGCACGTCTATCATAATTATATATATTACTATTTAAAAGTAGATTCAATAGTATCGGGTCTGAACTCAAAGTCTGCTTCGTCACAGACGCCAAATTTTCTAAAGCAGCACAATCTATAACAGATATAGAAACACCAGCAGTCCAAGGATCTTCAAAACGACTAGGACGGTCCCCTGTATATAAAGCTGCATAAGGATCATAATATGCTTTACCAATCTCTATTCCTACATTAGCCGCAGCAAACATAGCCGGTACGACTTTATCATAAGAAGCGCCTGGTCCTGGGATTTCTGTTGGAGAACCTATAATATAATCAACATAGTCATGCAATTCATACACTACTTCTACGGACTGTCCGAAACAAGCGTCAAACAAGATAAAATCCAAATGACATCCTACTTTTTCAAATATGAAAGCCATATCAGCAATATTCAGATGATGACCGCTATCTTCACCTATCCAGCGTGTAGAAGTCTTTTTTACAATTGGCAAAGGACTGGGAATCCATCCTTCTCCATGCGACCAAACCACTAACCCATAACTCTCTGCGGGATATTCAGCAAATGTACGCTTCATAACTTCTTCCATCACCGAAGCATCAGTAGAAACCTGCTCTTTATACTCCCTCACAACTTCCTTCAACACAGTACCGGATTTATCTTTTGACAAACGAAACAGTGTAGGAGGATTATAGGACGGAGAGCCTTCCCTACTATTATCGTCTACATAAACTAAAAGATTGTTGTCTGAAGCATCCACGGCAGCCATTCCTACCATCATCTCATCAATATCCAATGATGCGTAATTTGACAAACTATTGTCTGCCATTATATAAGCCAACACAGTCCGGCTAACTTTTTCAGGTGGCACCGGATCATCATCTTGATTACAAGCCGTAAACAAAAGGAAAAAAGATATGCACAGCAATGTATAAAGCTTCATTCTCATAGGTATCGTATAATTGTTGCAACGCACCGATTACTCTTCCGGCTTCTTAAAACTGAACTTATCCGATGTAATAGCCTGCAACACCATTGTGCTCTTCTTATACTTCGCCTTTACCTTGACAGCTTCCTTTTCCAGTTTCTTTTTATTCTCACTGAAATAGATCATACACGTATAATCGGGTTTCTTCAAATCATATTCCAGATAGTTTTTCAATTGATAGCTGTACAAGTCACGCTTGGGCAAAAAGCCGTTCTTGTCCAGTGCCGTACTGTCCAATACTTGGATTTCCGTACAATACACTACCGAATCATTGAAAGACGCCGCTACGCCAAAAGCATAAACAGGCTTATGGCTTTTCATTGTAAATGCTGTACACAAAGTAAATACGAGCATCACTGCAAATACTATTTTTATGTGCTTCATAACTTCTTTTTGATTGTTTAATGGGGCAAAGATAATAAAAAAACCGGCCATCCACTCTGGACAGACCGGTTTTCTTAATTTCTTTTATTTGTCAGAAACCGATATTCTTATTTATCCCAAATAAGATTTGAGCAATTTACTACGATTACTTTGTCTTAA